>MWVV01000061.1_pt1 | contig 39184 bp, 33 predicted proteins | sample 1047281 | NCBI WGS metagenome assembly MWVV01 (sample SAMN06349986, study PRJNA376086) | soil metagenome | isolation source: PT-2 sample Antarctic (ecotone) soil | place: Antarctica | collected 2015-01-13 | reverse complement strand
TTACTTTCGCACTTTTTTTAATTGCTTTGATTTACTACTCTAATTTTTTCAAATCGGTTACATTGGTTTAATTTCTTCTAAACGACGGTTGACTTCTTCCCAATTGACGTTTTGCATAAACGCATCATTTTCCGTTAATCATTATCTTCGCGTTCTTTGGTTACCGGCGGCTTAAAATTAATTTGTTGCCGGTCGTTTAAGTATTAAAAAAGCATGTAAGATTTCAACTCAAAAAGACATAACTTCAGAAAGTAAGGACATTAAGCGATTCGGGTTTTAAGAAAATGTAAAAATTGTCGGTATCTTAATTTAACGGGAACCAGGAGCTTAAATTAAAAATTACAGCAAAGTAGAGGTCGAAGCCACGATAAGTTTATAAGTGAGAGAAATATATTAACGCCAAAATTTTCTTTTTAACTGATACTTTTTGGCTTTTACTTACGCGTTAAGAGATATGGAAAATTATCACCCAGTAAATCAGCGCCGCGCTGACGGCGTTTTTCACACGGACGAAATTATTATTCGGCAATTTAACTGCAAGTTCGCCTTACGCGGCTTAAATTAAAGTCGCGCCTTATCTTGCTAAAATGATTTTACAAAATCGCGCCTTATGGCAGAGCCGCCAGGGTGTCCGACAGTTTTTCGACAACCAGCAACAATGTCTTACCGGATTGGGTCAATTGTCCCGCCGTTGCCTGGTCTTCCGCGACGCCCGTCATTTCGGCTATTCCCTGAATTTGAAAAAGGTAATTTTTGAGCGCCGGTTTTGTGCGAAACTCAATTTCCAGGGCGGCTAATCCGGCACGCAGATTTTTGATGGTCGAAACAACGGCTTGCTTGTTTCTTGCGTTCAGTTCAGGCGCGCTGGACGATGCTTTTTTCGCCGCAATTTCTTGGTCAAGGTCCTCGATCACTCGCGCCACACCGCCCAAATTAAAAATAAATTTAGAAACATTTTTTATCTGCGTCGAAACTTTTTGGGCGCCTGCTTTGAGTTCAACGGTTGTCATTGAAGAGGTTGAAGACACCGGAGTCTTAGTTCTCTTGCCAGTCGTTCGGCGTTTTTGCGCGGCTGCCGAAATGCTTAGGCAAAGTACACAAATTAAAACTGTCAATAATTTTGTAAAATTCTTGTTTATTTTCATATCGATATTTCACTCAGGTTCGTAAATTTACACGGAAGACTTTATCATTAATTAAAGATGCAGAAAAGACAAATCCAAGTTTGCCGTCTCGGTCGCGTTACCTATGATAAAGGTTTGCGTCTGCAAAAAGAACTTGAACGGGAAGTTATCGAGAAGCGAGAATCGGATTATTTACTGCTGCTCGAACATCCGCACACGTTTACAATCGGGCGCAGAGGCAAAGAAAACGGTGTTTTAGCAAACGACGAGACGCTAAAAAAACTCGGCGTTTCCGTTTTTGAAACGAACCGCGGCGGCAAAGTTACTTATCACGGACTCGGACAAATCGTCGGTTATCCGGTAATTAGTCTTTCACCTGAACGCGAAGATGTCCACAAATATGTGCGTGATTTGGAAGAAGTTTTAATTCGTACGTTGTTTGATTTTGGCATCGAGGCTAAAAGACTTGAAGGTTTAACCGGCGTTCACACGCGCGAGGGAAAGATTGCGGCAATTGGCGTTCACATCAAACGGTGGGTCACGACGCACGGATTTGCGCTGAACGTCAACACTGATTTGAGTTTTTTCGATTGGATAATTTCCTGCGAAGGTGAACCTGTCACTTCGATGGAAAAACTTGGCGGACGCGAGTTTGATTTGGCGGAAGTTGAGGATAAAATCATCGAAAAGTTTGTCGAAGTTTTCGGCGGTTCGATCCAGCAAAATTGAGATTTGAAAAACAGATTTTTTCTGTTAAGATTGTTGAACTACTAATAGCCCTGGGGCAACTTTTCAAAGGTGTTTCGGCATCTTGAACATTATAGATACCAATATCTAAAATCAAATAAAGCTATAATTTATTTAATAATAAAAGCGGGAAAATAATTTCCCTAGCCATAAAACGAGAAGGAATTACCGTTATGTCTAAAAAAACATTGATTCGCAACGTTGCGCTGACGACTTCAATAATTATTACGAGCGTTTCGATTGGATTTGCACAAGATAAAGAAAAGCCAAGTGAAGATATTTCAACGAAAGCTCGAAAGGTGCAAAAGGAAAAAGACAAAATTTATCAAAAATGGTCGTCCGAAGAAGTGGCTTATATTATTACGGCTGATGAAAAGAAAGCTTATAAAGCGCTTAAAACCGATGAAGAACGGGAAAGCTTTATCGAAAATTTCTGGCGCCGACGTGACCCGAATCCTGATACCGAAGAAAACGAATATCGGGAGCAATTCTTCGAGCGAATTGCTTATGCCAATGAGCATTATGCATCGGGTATTCCGGGCTGGAAAACGGACAGAGGACGTATCTATATCGCTTACGGCAAGCCGGATGGAGTAGAATCGCATCCTTCGGGCGGAAGCTATGACCGTCCGAGCTATGAAGGCGGCGGTTCAACCACTACCTATCCGTTTGAAACCTGGTTTTATCGCCATCTTGACGGTGTCGGCGACGGCATCGAAATCGAATTCGTTGACCCGACCGGGACGGGCGAATACCGGATTGCGCGCAATGCATACGAAAAAGATGCACTGGCAAATGTTCCGGGCGGCGGTTTGACGACTGCCGAACAGCTCGGAATAAATAGTAAAGGAGACCGTCAGCTCGGTGCCGGGCAAACTTATTACGGACGTGAACAGGATAATCCGTTCCGCCGTCTCGAAATTATCACTGCCCTGCAGCGTCCGCCGCAAGTAAAATTCAGCGACCTTCAAGGACTTGCCGGCGGTGATTCCGGAACAATTGATAATAATCCGCTCGCTTTTGATTTGCAGGTCGATTTTTTCCGTCAATCCGAAGAACGCGTGGTGACAGCTTTCACGGTGCAGGCAAACAATAAGGAACTAACTTTTGAACCGGTCGGCGGAGTTGAAACGGCGCGGCTAAATATTTTCGGCAGAGTGATGGCGGTTTCCGGCAAGCGTTCCGGCATATTTGAAGACTCGGTAGTCGCCAGTTCAACTGCTCAGGAACTTTCCGAAACGCGCGATCGCAAATCAATTTACCAGAAAGCGATTGCCTTAACGCCCGGAACTTACAAAGTTGACGTGGTTGTCCGCGATGTCGTCTCGGGTAACAAAGGCATCCGCAGCATCGGCTTTACTGTTCCGAAGTTTGAAGAAAGCAAACTTTCAACTTCAACTTTAATTTTAGCTTCAACGCTTCGTTCAACGACCGAGCGCGACATCGGCGGAAGTTTTGTTATCGGCGATGCCAAAGTGATCCCGAATATTGCCGGAACTTATAAAAAAGGACAAGATGTCGGCATTTATATGCAGGTTTATAATGCCGGTATTGATCAGACGACTCTGCGTCCGGCGGTTGATGTCGAATACATTTTGATGAAAGGCGGTAAAGAAATTTTGCGGCAGCCGGAAACTTGGGAAGGTTTAAGCGATTCGGGACAAAGATTAACTCTTGCCAGAATGATTCCAACCACGCAGATGGTGCCGGGCGATTATGAAATCAAAATTCGCATCAAAGACCGCACCAAAACTTCCAATAATCTGCTTGAGCCAACAGCGAAGTTTACGGTTACGCAGTAAACTTTTTGTAAATAAGTTTTATTTCGCCGACGTTTTTTATGAGAAATGTCGGCGTTTTTTATTTTGGATGCGTCTATACGAAAACTGCAAAAACTTCGTTTGAATAAAGCATTCCTTTCTGTGTCAGTCTCAAACGGTTATCGTTAACCTCAATTAATTCAAACTCTTGCAGACGTTTCAAATCTTCTTCGTATTCTTCTCTTAAATCAACATAAAAAAGATTTTGATAACTTTGCAGATTAATTCCTTCAGTCAGACGCAAGCCTAAAAAAACATATTCAGATTTTGCTTCTGTTTGGGTTTCTTCAACAAGGGCGGAGTTATTTTCTTCAATTAACCGCACATATTTCAGAGTATCGCGCTCGTTGGCGTAACGTCTGTTTTGTCCGTCAAAGGAATGCGCCGAACAGCCAAAACCGAAAACCGCGTTAAGCGTCCAATATTTTGAGTTGTGGCGGGACTCGAAACCGGGCAGCGAAAAGTTTGAAATTTCATACTGCCGGTAGTTTTTTGCGGCAGTTTTTTCGAGCATTAATTCGTACATCGCGGCAACCAAATCTTCGTCCGGCAGAGGTTGTCGCCCGCTTCTTATTTGTTCGGCAAGCGGCGTGGCTTCGTGAATTTCCAAAATATAAAGCGACAGATGTTCTGGGTTTAGTTCAAGCGCGTAATCTAAATTTTGTTCCCAATCTTTTAAGTTCTGGCGCGGCAGACCGGCAATTAAATCAAAACTAACGTTTCTAAAATCAGCCTGCCGAAGAAGCTCGATTGTTTCGCGTACATCACGCGCCGTGTGTTTTCTGCCGAGCCGCCGGAGTTCCGCGTCGTCGAAAGTCTGTGCTCCGAAACTGGCGCGCGTTACGCCCAAGTTTTTATATTCGCGCAACGAGTCCGGCGTGACGGTTGCCGGATTCATCTCCATCGTAATTTCCGCGCCCATTTGGACGGAAAACTTCTTGTGGATTGAATCGAGAATTTTTTCGACTTGCCGTGCGGTTAAAAGCGAAGGAGTTCCACCGCCAAAATAAATCGTGTCAATATTATTTGTCAAAACCGCAGGCGGTTGCGAGCGGTTAAACCCAAAAAATTCAAAACTGTCGATTTCTTTCACAAGCGCGGAAACGTAACGCTCAACGGCGTTTGAATCCTTATAAACATCCGTCGCAAAATCGCAGTAAGAACAGCGCGAGCGGCAAAATGGAATGTGAAGATAAACGCCTGCTTCTCTCATTTTTTTGATTAAATTTGACTCATTTTTATTTATCAACCAGTTTGAAGGCTTTGCTGTTGGCAAAGGACTTTTCTCTACGCAGATGTGAGTCAATTTGCTTCTGTTTGATATTGACCAGTATTTGCCGTACTGCTTTATTCTTTTTCAAAATATTTTTTAATTTATCGGATGAAGATTGATTTATTTTGTTTTCCTCAGCGCTTCGCCAAATTTCCACGTAATCGCTTTGCTGCGGAGCTTTGGCAAAAAGCGACCGGCTCGCCGTTTTCTGTGCCAGAACCATTAGATAAACTTGTTTTTCGTTGATTAATTCAACGCGTCCTTTTATTTTTTTCGGGTCGGCAACTTCATACCACTTGCCGCGCACTTCCGCGGCGATCATTCTTTTCACCCGAAAACCGTTTTCTTCGCTTAACGCCCGATAAAAAAGCTCGGGACTAAATTGATAAAAACCGTGTCCGAGAAAGTTGTTGCCGCCGGTGATAACAATTAAATGTCCGCCGGTTTCGACCATTTCCATCGCGTTTGCCAGCGCGGTCGGAAAATTAAAAACGTGTTCGAGCGTCCCGCCGTCTAAAACAAGCGTAAATTTTTCTTTTAGCTCCGCACCGATTGGTTTGTTTAAATCGTGGAGAATCGCCGCGCCCTCATAATCGGAAATGTCCATCGAAGAAACTTCCTCGGCGCCTAAAAAACGCAGGAATTCCGCGCCGGTTTCTATTTGATCAAAATTATTTAGCCGGAAGGTGTCGGACAAAGATTGATAGTCAGAGTTGAAAAACTGAAAAGCTTGATTGCCAAGCATCAACGATTTGTGAAAATCCACATTTCGCTCACGCGCTGAAAAAAGAAATTTGGCAACATCAAGATCAATTCCCATAATCCGATTCTACGCTGACTTTTAATTTTGCAATTGCGTTTCGAGTCCGTTTGTCCAGGTTTCTTCAAGCTCAAAAATTGAAGCGGAAATGACTTCCGTACCATTTATAAAAATCTTTAAATCTTCTTCACCGACTTTACCGATAACTTCAAAAGGGCAATTGTATTCCTTAGCGACGGCTTGAATCTTTTCAATATTTTCCGGCGAGAAACTGATCACAATGCGCGAAGGCGATTCTGAAAAAAGAAGAGCTTCATTTGATAAACTTTCATTCTTTAATTCGATGGTCGCGCCGGTCGCAACGCGATTAAGCGATGAAAAACAGCTTTCGGCGATTGCCACCGCCAAACCGCCGTCCGACGGGTCGTGCGCCGATTGCAAAAGGCATTCGTCGGCTAATTTCAGACACGTTTGCTGAACGCGGACTTCAAGTTCCAAATCAATTTTTGGAACTTCACCGGTTACAATTAATTCATCGGTTGAAAAACCTAAAATGGTTTGCGCATATTCGCTGACGCTTAAATCATCGTTTGTCAAGCCTAAAAGCGCAATCGAATCGCCTTCTTTTTTAAATCCCTGGGTAATGATTTTTTTTGTATTTTCGACGAGTCCGACCATTCCGATAACCGGTGTCGGCAAAATACCGCGCCCTTCGGTTTCGTTATAAAAGGAAACATTACCGGAAACAACCGGCGTTTCAAACGCTTCGCACGCCTCTTTTATGCCGTCAATCACGTCCGAAAAAGACCGCATTACTTCCGGACGTTCAGGCGAAGCAAAATTCAAACAATTGGTAATCGCAATCGGCTTCGCGCCCACACAGACCACATTTCGCGCGCCTTCGGCAACCGCTAATTTCGCCCCTTCCAACGCGTTAACCGCCACAAAACGAGCGTTCCCATCAAGACACATCGCAATCGCCCGCCGCGTTTCCTTTATTCGCACAACCGCCGCGTCCGCCCCCGGCAAAATCGCCGTATTAGTGCGAACCATATAATCGTATTGCGAATAAACCCAACGCTTTGAACAAATATTCGGCGCACCGAGAAGCATTTTCAATGATTGTTCGTAATTCGCTTTCGGCTTTGGACTTTGGACTTTGGACTTTGGACTTTGGACTTTGGACTTTGGACCGGCAAGCGGACGCTCATATTTCGGCGCTTCATCCGTCAGCGCGTCAACCGGCAGATCGGCAACCATTTCCCCGTTGTGAAAGATTTTCAAACGATTTCCCTCAACGACTTTGCCGACGACAACTGCATCTAAGTCCCATTTACTGAAAATATCGACAATTTGTTTTTCACGACCTTTGTGCGCAACAATCAGCATTCGTTCCTGCGATTCCGACAAAAGCATTTCGTAAGCAGACATCCCGGTTTCGCGCTGCGGGACAAGCGTCAAATCGAGTTCGAGACCGGTTCCGGCGCGCGCCGCCATTTCCACCGACGATGAAGTTAAACCGGCTGCGCCCATATCCTGAATTCCTTCGATTGCGCCCGAACGCATCGCTTCGAGGCACGCTTCGAGCAGAAGCTTTTCCAAAAACGGGTCGCCGACCTGCACTGTCGGACGTTTTTCCATCGCTTCTTCATCAAACTCGGCAGAAGCCATCGTCGCGCCGTGAATTCCGTCACGCCCCGTCTTCGCGCCGACATACAAAACAGGATTTCCCACACCTGATGCTTTGCCGAAAAAAATCTTGTCCTTGCGAACAATACCCAATGCAAAAGCATTAACGAGCGGATTTAAGTTGTAGGCTTCATCAAAAACGACTTCGCCGCCGACCGTCGCCACTCCGAAGCAGTTTCCGTAATGAGCTATTCCCTCAACGACACCCTTTAAGATTGATTTATTACGATTGCCGTGTTTTTTATCGTCCAATTTGCCGAATCTGAGCGAATTCATCGCCGCGATGGGTCGCGCCCCCATCGTGAAAACGTCCCTTAAAATACCGCCGACGCCGGTTGCCGCACCCTGAAACGGCTCAATAAAACTCGGATGATTGTGCGATTCGACCTTGAAAGCAACACACCAGTCGTCGCCAATATCGACAACTCCGGCGTTCTCGCCCGGCGGAACAATCACGCATTTCCCCTCTGTCGGAAGACGCTTGAGATGAACACGCGAAGATTTATACGAACAATGTTCCGACCACATCACGCTGAAAACGCCGAGTTCGGTCAAATTCGGCTCGCGCTCTAAAATCTGTTTGATTTTTTCGTATTCTTCTGGGGTTAGATTATGCGTTTTAACAATTTCGGGTGTGATAGCGGAATTATTCATTGTTAATGCTCTCTGACAAGAAAATCTCGTTTAAAACAAAAAAGAGAGTTTATGCGTTTCAGACTGGTTTTTCAAATCTGCACCGCTAAACTCTCCGATGATTTTTAACGTAAAGCTAATTTTTGCTGACTTTAATTTGTGTTTTGGTTAAAGCTTTTTCAATTTCCGGCAGTAAAATCTCAAGTTTGACTTTTCCCTGTCTTGAATAAAGAGTTTCACCTTTTTCGTTAAAAAGAATCGTGTACGGCAAACCGCCTTGCCACTGTTTTGAAACCGAAGCGATTGCAATTTCCTCACTCGCGGTTTTAAGCAAATAGGCAGGCATTTCCGCTTTCATTTCAGCTAAAAACTTTGGCACATCCCGGTTGATTTCCGCTAAATCGTCAAGGGAAACGGTAATAAAATCAATCTTCCCTTTATAGTCTGCGTCAATTTTTACAAGGTCTGGAAATTCTTCGCGACACGGGTCGCACCACGTCGCCCAAAAATTTATGAGCAGAGGTTTAGCCGTTTCTCCTTCGCGTTTAAGCAGATTTTTGAGTGCAGCGTCGTCAATTTGCGTTACTTTCGGCAAATTCGTAACGACGTTTTTTTTGACGAAGACTTTTTTACTACTCTTTTTTGCTCGATGTTTTTGGGCGAATGTTTCTATTAAATTAACCTGCGTGAAAGCGAAAATAAGTCCAAGTAAAATAAAGAATTTTTTCGCCTTCACCTGATTTGTTAAAAACTTTTTCATCTGTATTTAATTCGCCCTTACTCAACTCGCTTAATCGTACAGCCGAAAGCATTAGCGCTCGTTTTAGCAATCACCTTTCCGCTCAAAGATAATTCAAGCGCGTCGCGCAAATAGTTGTTAGAGATGCTTTTACCTGAGCGGTCGTTATCAATCGCGCCTTCGTACAACAAAACATTTTTGGAGCTGAAATAATAAATTTCAGGCGTCACATTCGCACCGAATTTGTCGGCTAAAACATTTCCTTTATCAATCAGCACGGGAAACTTATACTTTTCTGCCGCATGAGTTTTGACTCGTTCGGCTGATTCGGTCGAATTTGAGTTAATCCCGATTACATTAACGCCCTTTGCTTTGTAATCTTCGGCAAGCTTCACGATTCTTTCGTCATAACCTTTAACCACCGGACACTGAACCGAAAGGAAAATGACAATCGCGCCGTTCTTCCCCTTCAAATCGTTAAAAGATTGTTCTTTACCGTTTGTGTCCGGCAACTTAAAATTTTCCAAAGTCGAGCCAACAGCAAAATCACCGATGGCACTGACCTTTGAAAAAGAAACGAGTGCGGCAATCGCAAAAACCGCCGTAAATAAAACACTTAACCGCTTCATTTTTGTATAACTCCTTTTTATTTTTGAGAACAATTAATCTTAACAATCCATTGATGTTATTAACAAGCAAAAAATCGAAAAGTATTTTTAGTTAAGCTGTATTGATGGTTGTTTGAGAAGCTTCTTTGAAAAGTTTCGACGGAAAAAGTATTAACTAAAGATTTTCGGCACACGTTTATTCAGACTTTTTGGAAGAAGAATTTCCATTGCATCATCAACCGTCACGATTCCGGCGATTTCGCCTAAATCGTCAACTACCGGGAGCGCAAGAAGATTATACTCGGCGATAATTTGGGCGGCTTCTTTTGAATCGTCATCGGGATGTGCAAACTGAAATTTGTCGCGCATCACTTCGGAAAGTGAACATGCCGGGTCAGCGAGAATCAAACTACGGAGAGTAATAATTCCGACGAGTTTCCAGGAATTTTCTTCTTCGACAACATAGATGTAATAAATCATATTCGGCGTTTCAGCCATTTCCCGCAGCCGCGCAATCGCCAGCGAAACTGTTAAAGTTTGAGGAAAAGCGACAAACTCGGTAGTCATCAAACCGCCCGCCGTGTCTTTGTCAAACGGAAGCAGTTCGGCGACATCCGCCTTTTCTTCTTCTTCCATCAAATCGAAAAGTTCCTGCGCTTTTTCTTCCGAAAGTTCGCCGAGCACATCAACCGCGTCGTCCGGCGACATTTCTTCCAAAATATCGGCGGCGCGTTCGTTGTTCATTTCTTCTAAAATGCGCGCCTGATTTTCGGTCGACATTTCCTCGAGCGTGTCGGCGGCTGTTTCATCGTCCAGAGATTCAACTATTCCCGTGCGGTGAATCGGCGAGAGAGATTCGGCAAGCTGCGCGATTTCAACCGGGTGAAGTCTTGAAAGTTTGTTTTTTGAGGATTTAAGTTGGACGGCGGCTCTCGATTTATCCGTCGCCAGATACCCGACATCCGCCCAATCGAGAACTTCGACCGGACGGTTGCTTCCGTAAAATCCAGTCGGCATAAGGCGGCGCAGAAAGCCTTGCAGACTAACATCGGCGCCCGTCACGCGCCACTGGTTGCCGACTTCAATTATTTGAACGTCATTGACTCGCACGACGCGTTTTCCGTCAACGTCAATTAACTGATTATCCAAAACATCTTTCGCGAGCAGCACTTCATTTTTACGCCGAGAAAACGGGCTCAAATCAATTGTCTCAGAATTCATTTTCGCGCCGCTTTCGCCGAACGAAGAAATTTTTGACTGCGGCATAAAAAAATTTCGGCGTCGGTAACGCGCGACCAATCCGATGACGGGCGGATATTCTTCTTCTCCAAAGCGCACAATAACATCTTTGATCACCGCAATCTTTTCGCCCCCGGCATCGAAAATCGGCTGACTCAAGATTTGCGATAAATAAAGCATAACCCTAAAGATAAACGATGTTTGCCAAACTTTGAAGTGTAAGGAAGAGTTTTGTAAACGAATACGATTTTAGTTAATAATAATTACCTGGCTACACATTGCCCCAGCCGCTTACTCCGGCTTTTGATGTTTTTTGTGAGAAAATTACAAGTGTTGTATGATAAAGAGTTCAAAGTCCGAATCACCAACTTTGAACCTTGAACTTTGAACTCAATTGTATGTTTTGCACAAAATGCGGCACGAATAATTCGGACACGGCAATCTACTGCCAGAAATGCGGTTCGATGATTGAAGCCGAAGAAGAAACGCGGATTGCACGCCCGCCAAAAATTGATCTACCAACAGCTGAGAATTCCGAAACACAAATCTTTTCAATTAGTCCAACCGCAATGTTTGTTAAAATCGGATATGGTTTAGCGATAATTGGCGCGTTGCTCCTCGTCGCTTTTTTATTTTCTTTTGAACAAATAATCGGAATCAAAATACACTGGCTGATTTCCGTTTTAGCGGGATTTCCGCTGCTTTTGATTCCCGCTTTTTTCCATCTCAAGCAAAAGCTCGTGCGTTATACTTTAACTGATTCCAAAATTGTGATTGACCAGGGCTTGATTTCAAAACAGACGCGCAACGTGCCGCTTGGCAGAATCCAGGACGTGACCGTTTCGGCGACGATTTTCCAGCGAATGCTCGGTTTTGGTAATCTCGTTATCGAAAACGCCAACGAAACGGGCGGCAGAGTCGTCTTGAAAAACATAAATTCACCAAAGAAATACGCGGACGTTTTGCTCAGACAAATGCGTCTTCTCAACAAATAACGAATAATTCTGATAGCGAGCTACAGTCGGTTAAATGCCCGCTAACCGTTATTTACTATTCATTATCCATATGAAAAAAATCTTTGTCACCGGGGGAGCCGGATTTATCGGCTCAGCATTTATACGTTTAATTCTTAACGAAACAGTCGATGTTGAAATCATTAATTTCGACGCGCTGACATATGCCGGAAATCTTGATAATTTAGACGGATTAGACCAGGCGCGCCACAAATTTATTAAAGGCAATATCTGCCATAAAGAAGAAGTTTTCAGCGCTTTGCCTGATGAAACGGAAGCAATTTTTAACTTTGCCGCCGAATCGCACGTTGACCGCTCAATCACGTCAGCCAGCGAATTTGTCCTAACAAATGTTCTCGGAACGCAAATTTTACTCGACGCGGCGCGGGCGAAAAATGTCAGGCGTTTTGTGCAGATTTCGACCGATGAAACGCAAGGCACTTTGCCCGAAGATGAAAACGCATTTTTCACCGAAGAATCGCCCTTACAACCGAATTCGCCATACGCCGCCTCGAAAGCCGCCGCCGAACATTTTGTTCGCGCCGCCCACGAAACATTCGGCGTTGATACGATAATTACACGCTGCGGCAACAATTACGGGCAGCGTCAGTTTCCCGAAAAACTTATCCCTTTGATGATTGCCAATGCGATGAACGACGAGCCTCTGCCAGTCTACGGCGACGGAAAAAATGTGCGTGACTGGATTTTTGTCGAAGACCACGTTCACGCCATCCGGCTGGCGTTTGAGAAAGGAAAATCCGGGGACAGTTATAACATCGGCGCGAGAAACGAACGGCAAAACCTGGAAGTTGTCCGGTCAATTCTCGACGCGCTAAATAAGCCGCACAGCTTGATAAAATTCGTTACCGACCGCCCGGGACACGACCGGCGTTACGCAATTGATCCGGCAAAGGTTGAAAGCGAACTCGGTTGGAAACCGCAAACCTCCTGGGAAAAAGGCTTGCAGAAAACAATCGAGTGGTACAGGGAAAACACCGAATGGGTAAACCGAATCCGCAACGGCGCGTATCGAGATTATTATAAAAAGCAATACGGCGCAGCATTAAACTAAAATTGCAGATTAACATCCAAAATTTCCAGCGAGTTTTATGAAAGTTTTAATCACCGGGGCAAACGGTATGGTGGCACGCGCAACGACTACCCATTGTCAATCAATCGGCGATGAAGTTTTGCCGGTCACGCGCCAGGAGCTCGACATTTCCAGCCGAGAGGCGGTATTTGATTTGTTGAAACGCGAAAAACCCGAAGCTGTTTTGAACTGCGCCGCTTTTACAGACGTTGACGGCGCGGAAACGAATCGGGAAATTTGTTTTGCCGCAAATTCAGACGGCGTTGAAAACCTGGCGCTGGCTTCAAAAAAAATAGATGCGGCTTTTGTCACTATTTCTACCGACTACGTTTTTGACGGCGCGAAAAATGATTTTTATACGCAGCGCGACACGCCAAATCCGCAGGGCATTTATGCCAAATCAAAACTGGCGGGCGAACAACGTGCGCGAAATGTTTACGCCCGTTCAATCATTGTGAGAAGCGGCTGGATTTATGGACGCGGCGGCACGAATTTTCTGAGCGTAATGCACAAACTTCTGGCAGAAGGAAAACAAATTAAAGTAATTTCAGATTCTTACGGCACGCCAACTTCTGCTGTTGATTTAGCGCGTCGCCTGCGTGAACTTGCCGAACTTGATTTGCCCGGCGTCTATCACGTGACCAACAGCGGGAGAGGAGCTTCCTACGCTGGATTTGCGAGAAAAGTTTGTGAATTAGGAAACTTTGACAAAAATCTTTTGCAAGTCGTTTCGGTGAACGATTTAAAACGCCCCGCCCCGCGCCCCATAAGCTCAAAGCTACGATGTCTTTTTAGCCAAAAATTCGGACTTTCTCCCCTGCCGGATTGGGAAAAAGCCCTCTTAGAATTTTTGTCTGCCAGGCGAATTTAATTTTTTGTATTATGAGCGGCGAAAACGTTTTCATCTTCCATCACTTCTTCCATCATCGGAGTAGTGTCGTCGTGCACATAATAATTACTGTAACCGTAACCGTAATATCCGTATTCAACCGAGTTTGCTTTGACACCGTTGAGGACAACGCCATAGATTCTCGCGCCGATAATACTTAAACGCTGTTTGAAGCGGCGCATCAGATGGATTGAACTCTTGCCAGCCATTGCAACCAGTACCACGCCGTCAACTTGAGTTGAAAGAATTGCCGCGTCGGTAAAGGAAATCGCCGGCGGCGAATCAATCACAATATGCTTAAAATTCCCTCGCAGAAATTGCAGAAGATTTTTCATCTCGTTTGAACTGAGCAGTTCAGCCGGATTGGGCGGAATCGGTCCGCTGGTAATAACCTTTAATTTTGGTAAGCCTGGAAATGGTTTGAGTAAATTATCCGGGTTTTTTTCACCCGACAGGTAATTTGTCAGACCGCTGATATTTTCCAGTCCAAAATGTTGATGAAGACGCGGACGACGCAAATCACAGTCAACAATGACAACATCCGCGCCGGATTGAGCGAGTGTAATTGCGGTGTTGATCGCAGTGGTTGTTTTGCCTTCGGCAGGCTGTGAAGAAGTTACCAGAATGGTCTGCGGCGGCTTCCCGGCAGAAGAAAACAGTAGCGAGGTTCGCAAATGGCGATATGCTTCAGCCGATGCCGAACGATTATCCTCAAGAGCAATAAGCGCATTAGAGCTTGCCGCCGAGCCGCCGTTTTTGTTTTGTATCGGAATTAGTTTCCGTTTGTCAGTAAAGCTTTGGTGCGGAATTAAGGCAAGGGTCGGCAGACCTAAATATCTGCCGACATCATCTGAGGATTTAACCGAATCATCGAGGTAATCGAGGAGAAATGCCAAACCGATGCCCGCCGCTAATGAAATTAACAGAGCAATCAAAATATTACGACCTCTGCTGGGACCAACTAAAATCGGGACTTTTGGCGCCGGAGATGAAATCTTCAAATTATCCGGTTTACTGCTTGAGACCAGCAATTCAAGTTCTTTTTGTTTTTGCGTATAAGTATCGAGTAACTGACGATTAGTTTCGAGTTCCCGGGTCAACGTCATTAAGCGAGTTTCCGCCACTCCCTGCCGGTTGGCTGAAGAAATTTCGGCTTCGTAATCGCTTTGCAGTTTCGCTTCACGCTGCTGCGCCGCCTGGAGTTGTGAACGCTTGCTGGTTAAAACCTCTTTGGTTACATCCTTTGTAACTTTTGCCTCTTCCTGTTGAATATTGACAGCAGCTTCCTTCTTTTTTTCGTTGAGTGTTTCTACTCGTTTTTTAATTTCTTCGTTGACCTGTTTAACTTCGCTATACTCTTCTTTATAACGTGCGAGAAGATTACTTCTTTTAGCGTTTAATGTTTGAATTTCGTTATTTAAATTTTGAATATCGTCTTCCAGCTTTGCCTTCCGTTCAGCGAGCCGCGAGCGCATACTGGAAACTGCTTCATTATTTCCTAGAACACCAAAAATCTGGTCACCGGCATTGGCGGCGGCAGAGTATTCGGCTTCAAGTTTGCGTCGATCATCTCGCGCATTCAGTAATTGTCCGCTGATAGTTTGAAGTCTGCTGGCATTAAAATCCTCCCCTTTAACGCCGGTTAAAGGTATGTTGTTTGAACTCCGTTCAGCAATTTGTTGTTGAGCTTGTGTCGCAATAGTCGCCTTAAGACCTTCTATTGACTGACTTATATCTTCGTAAGTTTTTTTGACCCCTTCTGTCTCGCGCTCGGCGTCCTGTTCGATAAAAACTTCGGCAACCGTATCGGCAACCTTCGGCGCCAAACTTTGATTTGTGCTTTTGACAATAATATTGACAAGGTTTGTTTTTTCAACTTTTTCTACGTCAAGACCACCAAGCAGGATTCCGGCATACATTTCGGCGCGCTCTTTCTCTTCCTCGGTTAGTGAAACTTGCTCAGGTTTTGTAAATTCGATATTGCTATCGGCGGTTGTCAGCGTAGGCAGCGAAGAAGAATCTTTGTCCGCAGTGTTTTTATCGCTTGAAAACATCGAAGAAAAAGTTCCAAAAATACTTTTGCTTTGACCGCTGAAAAGATTCGGATCGCGCTGTAAATTAAGGCGTACTACCACCCTATACATCAAATCGAAGTTTTGAAGCAGTTTCATCTGCGTATTGTAATAATTCAGATCGCCACCGAGATTTATGTTGACTTGTTGTGATTGGAGTTTGGACTTACGCGGTTCAATTATCATCCCCGTTTGTGCTTGAAAAATTGAGGGCTGACGGTACATATAAAACGCCGCGGCGGCGGTGGTTAAAATAGCCATTGCCAATATTAGCGGCAAGCGTTTATAGATAACATTAAAATACTCTCTGATTGAGCGACCTTCAGCCAGCGCATCTTCATCAAATAAAGGAGAGTAAATTGCGGGAATGTCCGTGTTAGCAAGTTGTAAATCAGTCGCATTCGGTAATGGCAACAATCTTTCGTCTTTCTGCATACTACTTTTATAAAAAATTGATTATTAAAACTTTTGAAATTTTTGGGAAGGCTGGTTTTCCTTAAATATACTTTGAGGTGATTTTTCTTTGAGCCTTCTCTAATGTGTAATATTAATTCATAAGTATTTGAAAATATACACTTTTTTCTTTGTCAAGACAAAATCCCGCACTCCGGTTGTCCGGCTTTTGTTCTGAAAGAAACGAAAATGTTATATTTTCTTTTATCGAACTTTAATATTTATTCAAATAATTATGATTGGAATTTCCGAAAAAAAATTTGCGCGCGCAAGTAATCTAACAAATCACGATTTCGCATTAGGCATCGCCGGTTTTCACTATTCCGACCTTTATGATGCGGAAAAGCTCGAACAGATTGCCGAAAAATTCTACGCCGAAATTGAAGCCGAGGAACCGATTCTGCACGAAGCTCTGGTGAAATACGTCGCGCGGCGCGGCGTCGGATATGAAAAACGAGTCGAGTCAAAAATTTTAACCGATTCCGCTCCGTATCTGTCGGATTTTGTGGCGCGCATGTTTAATTTAAGCAAGGAACGCAAGGACCTGCAAAACGTGATTTTAGAGCAGAATCCGATTTGGAAATATAAATTCTTCGTTCAACGGCGCGCGATTAAAAAATTTACGGCTGAAGATTTAGTAAATTTTAATGAAGCCGAGCTCAGCATTGCCTTAAACGAACTGAAAAATACGGCGTTCAAAGAAACTCTCGCCGACGACGAAGAACTTGCTATAGCAAAAATTACGACGCAGTTACTCGAAGTCGAAGAACTTTTAACCAAAAATCTCGAATTGACGGCTTCGGCGCAAAGCACAATTGATCGAATCAAAACCGCTTACGAGCAATCAAAAGACAAAGTTTTTGGGACGGTTTTCTCGCGCTTTGTTAATGAAACTGACGGCACGGGCGAATTGCTTCCGGTCAAAGCCGTTCTGCATCTGCTCGAAGCGTGGTCGGCGATTGCGTTTTTCAAAAAAGAAAAGAAATGGTACAGCTTCAGAACTCCGCACGGTCTTGATTACCAAAATCTTGTTCATTTAATTCATCCGGCTGAGAAAATTCCCGAACTCCTGCGCGGCGCGATTGAAGAGATGCGGCGACGCGACGGTTTCACATTAACCGACGACCGCGGCACGATGCGCGATGCGCTCTACGAAGTTGATTACTGCCTGATTTGCCACGAACGCGAAAAGGATTCGTGTTCGACCGGTTTACACGAAAAAGACGGAACAGTGAAACGAAATCCTCTGGGTATCAAGCTCGAAGGCTGTCCGCTGGATGAAAAAATCTCGGAAATGCACCTTTTGAAGCGGCAGGGCGATGCAATTGCATCGCTCGCTTTGGTGACGATTGATAATCCGATGTGCGCCGGAACCGGGCACCGGATTTGTAACGATTGTATGAAAGGCTGCATCTTTCAAAAACAAGACCCGGTGAATATTCCGCTTGCCGAGACAGCAACGCTGACCGATGTTTTAAATTTGCCATACGGTTTTGAAATTTATTCGCTTTTAACGCGCTGGAATCCGCTCAATGCGAAACGCCCGTTCGCTTTGCCGTACAACGGTAAAAATATTTTGGTAATCGGACTCGGTCCCGCCGGTTACACGCTCGCGCACTATCTTCTCAACGAAGGTTTCGGCGTCATCGGGATGGACGGACTCAAGATTGAACCGCTCGCCGATGAAATCACGGGCAAAAACGGAAAAATTTGTCCAAAACCGATTAAGGATATTGACGAAATTACCGATTCGCTTGATCAAAGAATTTTGTCGGGTTTCGGCGGCGTTTCCGAATATGGGATTACGGTTCGCTGGGACAAAAATTTTCTCACGATGCTGCAATTAATTTTAACCAGGCGCAAACGTTTTCGCGCTTACGGCGGAGTTCGTTTCGGCGGAACTTTAACGATTGAAGACGCCTGGGAATTCGGTTTCGACCATATTGCGATTGCGACCGGAGCGGGGCGTCCGACGATCGTCAAGATGAAAAACAATTTGATTCGCGGCATTCGGCAGGCTTCTGATTTTTTGATGTCTCTACAATTAACGGGCGCGTTCAAAAAAGATACTCTGTCTAATCTGCAAGTGCGACTTCCCGCCGTAGTTATCGGCGGCGGTTTGACAGGCGTTGACACGACGACCGAAATTTTCGCGTATTATCCGGTGCAAGTCGAAAAAATGCTCGAAAAATTTGAGCAAATTGAGTCGAGCATTGGCGGAGAAGCGGTCTGGGCGAGTTTTGATGAGGAAGAAAAAAAAGTTCTGGAAGAATTCATCGCACACGGCAAAGCGATTCGCGCCGAGCGCATCCGCGCGGCGGAAGCAAATGAAGAACCGAATTTCGTTCCGCTTGTGCAGAGCTGGGGCGGAGTTTCGCTCGTTTATCGCAAGCGTCTGCAGGATTCGCCCGCATATCGTCTCAATCACGAAGAAGTGCAGAAGGCGCTCGAAGAAGGCATTAATTTTGTCGAATGTATGAATCCGACCGAAGCCGTGCCGGATGAATTCGGCGCTGTTCAGGCATTAATATTTGAAAGACTTAAACACGATCCCGAAACCGGTAAATTCGAAAATACCGGCGAAATGGTCGAGTTTCCGGCGCGAACGGTATGCGTTGCGGCGGGAACTTCGCCCAACGTGATTTACGAAAAGGAAAAACCCGGCACGTTCAAACTCGACGAATGGAAACAGTTTTTTCAGCCGTTCAAATTACAAAAAAATGGTGACGGAAAATTTCACGTGGTTGAAGCTGAGAAAGGTGAAACTGCATTTTTTACGTCATACGAACAAGACGGAAATTTTATCAGCTACTACGGCGATAATCATCCGGTTTACGCGGGCAATGTCGTCAAAGCAATGGCTTCGGCAAAAAACGGCTATCCGAAAGTTGTGGAACTTTTTGCAGATGAACTTGCGGCGCGCGGAACACTCGCGCAATCTGAAAAAGACGCAATTTTTGACCGGCTCGAAGCGACTCTAGACGAGCAGCTTCGCGCCTTTGTCGTCAGGGTTGAACGATTAACTCCAACAATTGTTGATGTTATCGTCAAAGCGCCTTTGCAAGCTAAAAAGTTTGAGCCGGGACAGTTTTATCGTCTTCAGAATTTTGAAACTTCTGCGCCGATTGTTCACGGCAAACGCTTAATGATGGAAGGACTTGCGCTGACGGGAGCGTGGGTTGACGCGGAAAAAGGCTTGCTTTCGATGATTGTTCTGGAGATGGGAACATCGTCGCGAATGATTTCACTCTTGCGCGAAGGCGAAGAAATTCTTGTCATGGGACCGACCGGAACGCCGACGGAGATTCCCGAAAATGAAACGGTTCTGCTTGCCGGCGGCGGTTTGGGAAACGCGGTTTTGTTCTCGATTGCCAAAGCGATGCGCGAAAACAAAAACGAAGTCGTTTATTTCGCCGGCTACAAAAACGGCGCTGATTTATTTAAGCGCGAGGAAATCGAGAACGCCACCGATCAGGTTATTTGGGCAACCGATTTCGGGCAGGAAATTACGCCGCAGAGACCGCAGGACACGCATTTTCGCGGCAATATCGTGCAGGCGATGATTGCTTATGCCCAAGGAAAACTGGGCGAGCAGCGGGTTGATTTGAAAACGGTTGACCGCATCATCGCCATCGGTTCCGACCGAATGATGAACGGCGTCAAGGAAGCCCGCTACGCTGCGCTCAAACCTTATTTGAAGGAACAGCATACGGCAATCGGTTCAATCAACAGCCCAATGCAGTGTATGATGAAGGAAGTTTGCGCGCAGTGTCTGCAGCGCCACGTCAACCCGCACACGGGCGAAGAATTTTTTGTCTTTTCGTGCTTCAATCAAGATCAGAATCTCGATTTCGTTGACTTTAAAAACTTAAACGATAGGTTAAGAGCAAACAGTATTCAAGAGAAATTAACAAATATGTGGCTGGATAAAATTTTCAAGAATAAGGTGGATGAGTAATGATACAACTGACTGACATACAAGTGGAAAAGGCGCGACAATTAGTTCTCAATCCGCCGCCGAACAGTAAAATCGCGGCGGCGAAGGAATTTGGTATTGACCTGACTTTACTGCTTCGCAAATTGACGCTTACTCCTGAACAACGACTCGACGAGCTTCAGCAAACGATGGAAAGTTTTGAGGAGTTCAGACGTGAAGCGGCGAAAGGATTAAAGATAAAACGTGATTAAAATAAAGACCGTCATCCAGGCATTAGCAGGTAATGAAGTAGATTTTGTCATTATCGGCGGCGTGGCAATTCACGCTTATTCGTCAGCATATATCACTGACGATTTTGATTTTTGCTACCGGAGAACAGCGGAAAACTTAAAAAGAATCATCAAAGCGCTCGCTCCGTTCAAACCACGTTTTAGACATTTTCCTAAAAAACTGCCGTTTGTTTGGGACGAGCGCACTTTACAAAACGGAACAAATTTCACGCTCGAAACTGAAATCGGCGACATTGATTTACTCGGCGAAGTTGCGGGAGTTGGTGATTACCAAAGCGTTAAAACGCAGTCTGATAGTGTGTCTTTTTACGGTTTCGACGTTTCAATACTAACAATAGACGCTTTGATAAAAGCTAAAAAAGCAGCAGGAAGAACGAAGGATTTGCTCGTTCTCCCGGAACTTGAAGGATTAAAAGATTTAGTTTCTAAGGTAACTGAGGAAGAATAATTTCCGATGACGCGAGAAGAAGATATTCAACTGAAAACTATTGAGACGGCAACGCCGAAGATGTCGGAAGAAGACCGCGACTTGGGCTTTGGCTCGAAAGTAGCGACCGAGAGCCGTCTGCGTTTTCTGAATCGCGACGGCACGTTTAATGTGCGGCGCACGGGCATTCGGCAACTTTCCACGCTCAATCTTTATCACTTTTTGCTGACGATGAGTTGGGCGCAATTCTTAGGTTTGGTTTTGGTTTTATATTTTCTGAGCAACATCATTTTCGGTTTGCTTTATTCGTCTTTGGGCGCGGAATACCTGGTTGACACTTCGAGCAAGCCGACAGCAAATATTTTTCTGCGCGGTTTTTTCTTCAGCGTTCAGACATTTGCGACCATCGGTTACGGCACGATTCACCCGGTCGGCACGCTGCCGAATCTGCTCGTCACCATCGAATCTTATTACAGTATGATAGCGACCGCGCTGGTGACGGGTTTGGTTTTTGCCAGATTTTCGCGTCCGACGGCGAAGATCATTTTTAGCGATACCGCAGTTATCGCACCGTATAAAAACGGTTCGGGTTTCATGTTCCGCATTGTTAACAACCGCAAAAATCAGCTTATCGAATTGAAAGCGCAGGTGTTATTTACGCGTTTTGTCGAAAAGGACGGTGTTTCGATTCGCAACTTCGATCTACTGAAATTGGAGCGCGAAAGAGTTTCGTTTTTGCCGCTTGCCTGGACAATTGTTCATCCGATTGACGAGCAGTCGCCGATGTTCGGTTTAACAGAAGAAGATTTTGAAAAATCCGACGCGGAAATTTTAGTTGTTTTGTCGGCAATGGATGAAACTTTCGCCCAGATTGTCCACGCCCGCTCATCTTACAAACTGCGCGAAATCGAGTTTGGACATAAATTTGTCAATATTTACAACGACATCGAAGCGGGCGAGCCGATTTCGATTGATATTAGAAAGTTATCAGAAACTGAGAAAGCATAATGTTTCCTGCCAATATTGCCACGCTATCGCTAACGCCATCACTTTTGTTTTTCCGCTTCCGTTTTTGAGACGCTGGTATTGACGCTTGGATAATTCGTTAAACTTGGGAGAAGTAAGTTCCTAAAATTAATGCGGCTACCTGTTTACGCCACTTTCCCCATGTTTAATTATTAGTCATATAACTATCAATTTCTCCTTCCTTTTGAAGCTTCTCGGCACACTTCGGGCAATAGTCTTTGCGAAGGAGGCGAACGAGTAAACCTTTTGCCTTGGCTCTTTTTCTGGCTTGGCGTGCGCTTCCCGATTCGATGTCAATCATCTCTCCGCAAACGTCGCAATAAATCGTATATTCAATCATCAGAATCTACTTTATCTCGAAGTGGTAGTGATAACTCGCTCTTCGGAAATAAGTATAGCACCGCAAGATTAGCACTCTACCTAAAACCGACGGCAACCGAAACGAATTTACGAAAATTTTAGTTTCTTATTATAATCCAAAAAGAAAAAGCACTTAGTTGTTCAAGAACTAAAGGCTTCGATATTTAAAAACTGAATAAACTATTTTGTTTTCGGGCAAAAACAGCTTATCAAAGTATTGATTTCTTTCGCAAGTTTCCTGCATCTAAAAACGTATCTGTTACTTGCTTTTACAGAGTGTTTTCGAGTGATAGAATACTTTGAGAAGTTCAATCAATAACATCTTATAACAGTTGGTAAGTATACGAAAACAAAAGAGATAATGTTTACAGGAATAATTGAAGAGTTAGGTGAAATTTCAAATTTAGAGAAACACGCAGGCGGCGCGAGAATAAAAATCTCAGCAGAAGTCGTTACCGAAAATACGGCGGAAGGCGATTCGATTGCGGTCAACGGCGTTTGTCTGACAGCGTTAGATATTAAAGCTGACGGTTTTTCAGCCGACGTTTCAGGTGAAACTTTAAATCGCACGACTCTGGGAAAATTAAGCGTCGGCGCGAAAGTTAATCTGGAACGCGCCGTAACAGTTTCAACCAGGCTCGGCGGACATATCGTTCAAGGACATGTTGATGCTTGCGGAAAGTTTTTAGAAGCCGTGCAAACAGGCGGCTTTTGGACAGTACGCATTTTGTTTCCAAAAGAAATTGGACAATATCTCGTCTATAAAGGCTCGATTTCGGTTGAAGGAATCAGCCTAACGATTGCTGATTTAGCAGAAGATTCATTCGCAATTGCCGTTATTCCAAAAACTTGGGAACTGACGAATCTCTCCGCGCTGAAGGGCGGCGACGCAGTTAATCTCGAAGCCGACGTGATTGCTAAATACGTCGAAAGAATTATGCTTTACAAACGTGAAGAAAAGAAAGAAGCAATTACAATGGAAAAATTGACCAAACTCGGTTTTGTATGATTATTCAAGCTGAAACATCCGGGCAAATTGAAGAGGTGCGGTTGTTATTTCGAGAATACGAAGCGTGGCTCGGCGTGGATTTGTGTTTCCAATCGTTTGAAGAAGAATTGGAAAATCTGCCCGGCAAATATGCTAAACCGTCGGGCAGATTATTTTTAGCTTTGAGTGCCGAAAAGATTGCCGGCTGTATTGCTTTAAGAAAAATTGGTGATGCAACGTGCGAAATGAAACGGCTTTTTGTTCGCCCTGATTTTCGCGGTTTGAGATTAGGAAAAATGTTGATTGAAAAAGTGATTGCCGAAGCAAAAGCCATTGGCTATCGGCGAATGCGGCTCGACACGCTACCCGATAAAATGCCGGAAGCCGTTGAACTTTATCAGTTCAACGGCTTCCGTGAAATCCCGCCTTATTACGAAAATCCGCATCAAGAAACACTTTTTATGGAATTAGATTTGTAGGGGCAGGTCATATGCCTGCCCCTACAATTAACGCTCACTTGACAACTTTGCGCGGGATTTTCTCATCCATCATCGCCGTTTGATAAACAAACGCCGCCATAATCGTCGCCGCTTGTTTCATGTCGTCGGCTTGAATACGGTCGAAAACGTCTTGGTTTGAATGGTGTGTCCGCGCGTCGTATTCAATTTCGTCTTGGATAAATTGAAAGCCCGGAAGCCCGATTCTGTCATACGATAAATGGTCAGTTCCGCCCGTGTTGGAAAGCGTTACGGTCGTCGCGCCCATCTCTTTGAAGGGTTCGAGCCACGCCCGAAAAATCGGCGCAACCGCCGCGTTTCCTTGCAGATGAACGCCGCGAATTTTGCCAGTGCCGTTATCAAGATTGTAATAAGCGGAAAGTTTTTCGTAATCAGCCTGTTTGACGAATTGCAGCGTTTTTTCGCTGCCCGCCATCATCGAAAACATATCGCCGCCTTTCATTTCGCCGAAATGCTGTTTGACGTAGGCTTGCGAACCTAACAGACCTTGTTCTTCACCGCTCCAGAGCGCGACGCGAATTGTTCGGCGTGGTTTGAGTCCGAGCGATTGAATAATTCTCGCGGCTTCCATCGCCACGGCAACGCCCGCGGCATTGTCGGTTGCGCCCGTTCCGGCGTGCCACGAATCCATATGTCCGCCGAGCATCACGATTTCATCTTTAATGCGCGGGTCAGATCCCGGAATTTCGGCAATCGTGTTGTATGCCATCGGGTCTTTGTCATCGTATTCGGCTTGGATATTGACCGCCATCTTTAGTTTTTCGCCAAACTTAATCATCCGCGCAAGGCGATTGTAATGCTCGGTCGCCAAAGTTATTTGCGGAATCATTTTACTTTCGGCTTCTTTTTGCTGCGGCGGCAGACGTTTGCCGCTGAAATACTCTTCCATACTTTTGGGAATTTCCTGCGCCACGTTTGCCTGCTGCACAAAAACCGTTCCGCCGCTTCCGTTGAAACTATTGTCAACCATCACCGCCGCGCCTTCCTGCAATAAAAAGTTCATACGCTTCGCGCCCTGCACAAATCTGTCCATAAACATTTTCATTCTTTCGGGCGTAATTCCCGTGTTGTTGCGCGGAACGGTTGCCGGGTCAGGCGCTTCAGCCATTTTCGCCAGTTCTTCGTCAGTCCGGCGACTTCCCATCGGCTCGAAATTAGCTTTAAGTTCACGCTCATCGGAAACCAAGACAATTTTGCCGCGCAGCTGACCTTTATATTTTTCATAATCGGCATCTGTTTTCGGAGCAAAATAAACGACATCAGCCGTGATTGTGCCATTTGTCGAAGGCGACCACGCCTTCGGATAGGCGATGAGCGGAATGTCAGACGGCGCGACGATTTGCGCGTCAAAATTTTTCAGCGTCCAGCCGCGTCCGAACGGACCCCACGCTTCGAGACGAGCGTTTTGCAAACCCCATTTCGTCATCGTGTCGCGCGTCCATTCGTTGGCGCGTTTCATCGCGGGCGAGCCGGTCAATCTGCCGCCGATAACATCCGTCAGATAGCTTAAAGTCCGCATCACTTGCGAATTTTTTGAGCCTTCTTCCTTGATTCGGTCAATGATTTCCTTTGGCGCCTGATACGGGGCGGGCGCAGTAATATTGGCTGTTGCCGAACCTGTGGAACTAGGAGTTTGCGCAAAAGCAAAACCCGGAAGCAAAAAAGCATACAGCGCAAAAACGCTCAATAACTTACGTCTTAACATCGATAAAAATTCTCCTAAAAATTTAGTTTGACTTTTTGAAAGAAAAGTTTTGTTAAATAATACCGCAAAAGGCGGGGGAAAGTTTCAAATTAGTGGTAAGTGGTAAACGGTAAGTGGAAAGTTTTTGCTTTCACTTACCGTTTACCACTAAGTTTAAGTTTTCCACGTCAAAGTATAAGCAGGCGGAACATTTTTCATTATCAAACGGCTTTTTTGACTTTTACCGTAGCGGTCTCGCATATGTTCGCGGAGTTTTATTGCTGATGGAAAATAATAGCCGTGCGCGTATTGAAACGTGCGAAACACGCAGCCAAGTTCCATAAACTTATCAATTTCCGCCAAAATTATGTCGCCCATATCGTTTGGTATCGAAACAAAAGGCAAGCACGAAATAATGTAACCTACTTTTCCCAAACCTGTTTTCCGGTGAAGCGCAAAAGACTCGCACGCATTGCCGCAAACAATTTTGAGTTCGGGAAAAGTTTTCTTTAATGATTTGACTAAGGTTTTATCAAGCTCGATTCCGAGATAAGATTCATCGTTTGGGACAATTTCTTGTAAAAACTTTGTTATCGCGCCGGTGCCGACACCAAATTCTAAAACGATTTTTTTTTCATTCGGACGAATTCCGGCAAGCATTTTCTGAGCAAGTTCCGGTGAACTCGGCGCAATCGAGCCGACTTTGAGCGGATTTTTAAAAAATGCCTGTAGAAACTGAATGTTTTCGTTCATCAAAATTTAACCGATTGAAACGGAGGTTTCGGGTTCGTTTTCTAAACTTTGTGTTAAGTCGTTGATGGCAAGTTTATAATCACAACCCTCATTTTGGCAATAGCGGAACAATCCTTCTTTTTTGGTCGTCTTTTCAAAAACAAACGGCGCATGACATTTCGGACACGGCTCGACAATCGGCTTGTCCCAAAAGACGACGTCGCATTTCGGATAATTCGAGCAGCCGTAAAACGCTTTGCCGCGCTTCGATTTCTTAACGACAATCTCGCCCTTGCAGCCCGCGCGCGTGCAGGCAATTCCGAGGGTTTCGCGTTTTATGTAATCACATTTCGGATAATTCGAACAGGAAACGAATTCACCGAAACGACCGTGTCTCTGGACGAGCTTCGCTCCGTCTTTCGGACAAATTTCGTCCAGCTCGACGGGCGGCGCGACTGTCACGGCAGCACCGCTTTTCTTATCAATTTTGCGAATATTTTTGCAGTCGGGGTAACCCGTGCAGCCATAAAAAGTACCGAAGCGACCGCGTTTCAAAGCCATTTCCCGACCGCACAATTCACACAGCGCGACTTCTTCGGCTTGGCTTTCTGAATTTGAATTTTGATCTCCGCCTTCTGCTGTTTGCTCACTGCTGACTGCTGAACGCTTCTGCACAACTTCTCTCGTCGTCTTGCATTCCGGGTAATTTGAACAAGCCAGGAATTGCCCGAAGCGTCCGAATTTGATGACCATTCCCAAGCCGCAATTTTCGCAGATTTCATCGGTTGGGATAGCTTGCTTTTTGGTATTTTTGATACTTTCTTCAGCATTTTTTAAATCCTCTGAAAATTTACCGTAAAAATCGCGAAGAGCGTTTCGCCAATCGAGGTTGCCATCCTCAATTTTGTCGAGGTCTTCTTCCATCTTGGCGGTGTAAGCCGTATTGAAAAGCTGCTCGAAATTTTTAACGAGCAAATCATTAACGGTTGTTCCCAAACCGGTCGGGTGAAAACGACTCTCAATTTTTTCGACGTATTCGCGGTCTTGAATCGTCGTCATAATCGCGGCGTAAGTCGAAGGTCTGCCGATGCCTTTTTCTTCGAGAACTTTGACTAGCGTCGCTTCCGAATAACGCGGCGGCGGCTCTGTAAAATGCTGTTCGGGTGTAATTTTGTTGAGTTTTAAATGTTCGCCTTTTTCAACCTTCGGCAAGGATCGTTCTTCATCGGAATCATCTTCATTATCCGGCTTTTCGTCGCGTCCTTCCTGATAAACTTTGAGAAAACCGTCAAATTTCTGCACCGAACCGGTCGCGCGAAAAGTAAATCTTCCCGCCAGAATATCAATTGTTGTTTGGTCAAAAATCGCGGCGGTCATTTGTGAAGCGATTAATCTTTGCCAGATCAAGCGATAAAGCTTTAATTCGTCGCTGCTTAAATAATTTTTCAAACTGTCGGGTGTGCGACTTGCATCAGTCGGGCGAATTGCTTCGTGGGCGTCCTGCGCTCCTTTTTTCGATTTATAAAAATTCGGTTTTTCAGGCAGATAATCTTTGCCATAATTTCCGCCGATAAACCCGCGCGCTTCCGTCAAAGCCGCGTCGGAAATTCTTGTCGAATCGCTGCGCATATAAGTTATCAACCCGACCGAGCCTTCCTTCCCGATTTCGACGCCTTCATAAAGCTTCTGCGCCGTCTGCATCGTTCTTTTGACGGAAAAACCAAACTTTCGCGCTGCTTCCTGCTGCAATTTTGAAGTGATAAACGGCGGCGTCGGATTACGTTTGCGCTCCTTTGTGGTGACCGATTCGACAATAAACTTTTCCTTTTCGGCTTCGGAAACAATTTCTTTCGCCTGCTTTTCTTCTTTGACGTGAACTTCCGACTTTTTTAAATCCTGGTCGAAAGCGCCGGTTTTGACGGTTTTGTCTTCAATTTTATAAAGCCGCGCATCAAAATTCGGCGGCAGTTTCGCCGTTAAATTGGCGGCGATCGTCCAATATTCCGTCTGCACAAAACTTTCAATTTCGCGCTCGCGTTCAACCACGAGGCGCACGGCAACCGTCTGAACGCGTCCTGCCGAAAGCCTTCCGCCGACTGTTTTCCACAGAATCGGCGAAACTTTGTAACCGACTAATCGATCGAGAATCCGCCGCGCCTGCTGCGCGTCAACCAAATCCTTATTAATTTGTTTCGGTTCTTTGAAAGCGTTCTTAATGGCGTTTTTTGTAATTTCGTTGAACATTACGCGAAAGACTTGTTTTGCGGGTCGCTTCGGGACGATTTCCTCCGCCAGGTGTTGGCAAATCGCTTCGCCTTCGCGGTCCGGGTCAGCCGCCAGATAAATCGTGTCGGATTCTTTCGCCGCTTTTTTCAAATCCGAGACGGTTTTTTTGTTGTTGCGTTTCTTTTTGTCGGGAATAACTTCATAAGTCGGCTCGAAATTATTTTCGATGTCCACACCGAGTCCTTTCGACGGCAAATCTTTGATATGACCGATTGACGCGAGAACTTTGTAGTCGCTGCCCAAATATTTATTGATTGTTTTCGCCTTTGCCGGCGATTCAACGATAACTAGATTTTTTGCCATTTTATTAAAACTCATCCGGATAAACTGTATTGAGCAAACTCTATTTTGCGCAATCTTGTCAAACTTGTGCCGCTTAGCCGTGACAAAAATTCCACTTTTAAATCAATACATTATTTTGATTTTTCAACAATCTTATCCAAACTGCGGTTGACATAGTTTTCACCTTAAATTCTACGCGCGTAATTCTTACCCGGAAGCGTTCGTATAATTTCGCGCCCCTCTAAACCCAGCAAAGCCGTGTTCAATTCGCCAAACGTTAATCCGCTTTCTTCCAGCAAAACGTCAACGTGCGCGGCTTCGTCGGGGGAGAGCAGATGCCAGATTTTGCGCTCGTTTTCGCTCAAATTCGGTGGAACGACTTCCGACAGTTTGTTTTCTTTATCAACATCTTTACCGGCTATTTTCGGCGGCAAAATCGCGGCGGCTATTTCGCTCGGCAACTCTGTAACAACGTCTTGCCACTGCTGGACGAGTTTCGCGCCGGACTTGATCAAATAATTCGTCCCAAAGGAATTTTTTGAAGTGATATTTCCGGGCACGGCTAAAACCTCGCGGTCTTGCTCCATCGCCAGCCGCGCAGTGATCAAAGAACCACTCCGCTCCGATGCTTCGACGATTAGCACTCCCAAACTCAATCCGCTTATGATTCGGTTTCGATACGGAAAGTTGTCTTTGAGCGGCGGTGTTCCAAGCGGAAACTGCGAAACAACAGCGCCGCCGTTTTCGAGAATTTCATCAACCAGGCGGGCGTTTTCTTTCGGGTAAACTTGGTCGATTCCCGTTCCGAGAACGGCAACGGTTCTTCCTTTTCCGCCAATTGCGCCGCGATGCGCTGCTGTGTCGATTCCGCGCGCCAGCCCCGAAACAATAGTAATTCCGTTGCTCGCCAAATCTCTGGAAAGCATCTCCGAAGCGTTTGCGCCGTAAGTTGAACAACGACGCGAACCGACCACCGCCACGCACGGCGCGTCAAAACACGCTCGCCAATCGCCTTTGACATAAAGCGTGATCGGCGGGTCGGCGATTTCGCGCAAAAGATACGGATAACCGCCGTCGTCTAAAACCAAAACATCGCCGCCGAGTGTTCTTACATTTTCAAGTTCTGCTTCGGCTTTATCGTGAAATTCGCGTTTTAAGATGCTTTCGATTGATTCGGGCTTGAGCCGTAACTGTTCGAGCTCGCTGCGTGTCGCGTGAAAGACATTTTCCGCCGAGCCGAATTTTTCCAAAAGTCGTGTCGCCGCGCGAGGTCCGATCTGCGGAGTCATATTTAAGGAAATCCATGTTTTCATAAATCAAATTGGCGGAGGCGTGTAGGAATCGAACCTACCCAAGTTTGTTCTCACAAACTCACAGACGGTTTTGAAGACCGCGCCATTCACCAGAACAGATGCGCCTCCACTTCAGACAAAAGAAGTGAATTAAAACTAAGCGTTTCGCTTGAAAACTGTCAAGTAATTGTTTGCGAGTTTCTCGAGAAAAGCCTCAATAAGAGCTTGCTTGACCACTAAAAACAGCCGTGATATTCTTTCTCTTTTGGAAAATAGACAATTTTTTGTTCTACTGGTTCTACAAGAACGCAGGCAAGCAATTTATCGTAAAACTTACTTAAAATATGTTTTTTTTAGCTTTTGCAGAAATCCAGCTTGTGCCAGATGGCACAATCTTTATTCATATCGCGCTTATTCTGCTGATGATTTGGGTGCTCAACCGCACGTTTTTTCGCCCGATAAACCGCGTGATCGAATCACGTGAGAAAAATAAAGGCAACCGGCTCGGCGAAGCTGAAGAGATTCTGCAGAGTGTCAATGAAAAACGGTTGCGTTATGAAAAAACGATGCTCGAGGCGCGTTCCGAAGGATACGAGTTAATTGAGAATGAACGCAATCAAGCAGTTGCGGAAAGACAACAAAAAGTTGGCGCGGTCAAAGAAGAAATTACCCGGACGATGACGCAGCAAAAACAGGAACTGCAACTACAAACCGTTGAAACTAAAGCGTCTCTTGCAGTCGAAGCCGAAAAAATGGCGGAAAAAATCAGCTCGAATATTTTGAAAACAGCTTAGAAATGAAAAACGGAAAATAGAAAATTTCTTTCATTTTAATATTTAATTTAACCAAATGTTAGCTTTTGTTTACAACTTTATTTTAATTTTTGCCGAAGGTGGAAATTCTGAAAGCGGTTTTCTGGGTTGGTGGCATCAAAACGCCGACCCGGTTTTGAATTATCCGGGCTTTGAAGCGTGGAGGTTTATCAACCTGGCAATTTTTGTCGCCCTACTAGTTTATCTGTTAAAAAAACCTCTGAGCGAGGCTTTTAAGGCAAAGCGTGAAGCGATTCGCGCTGAATTAATCCGCGCCGAAGAAGAAAAACAAGCAGCTCTCGCGCAATTAACCACTGCGGAAGCAAAACTTATACGGCTCGAAACGGAAGCGGCAGATGTCCGCGAAAAAGCTCTTCAGGAAGCAAGCGCCGAAAGAAGTCGCATCAGCGAACAAACCGAATTTGAGATCAATAAATTGCGCGAACAGGCGAACAGTGAAATTGAGCGCAGTTCGCAACTAGCGCGCCTTGAGCTTCGCCGTTTTTCCGCTGAAGAAAGTATTCGCCTGGCGGAAGAAAAAATCAGGCGTGACATTAACGAGGAACAAGACGCGCGGCTCGTTCAAGCCAATATTCAGTCAATCGGAGGCTTAAACTAAAAATGAGTGTCGAAACCGTTGCCCGCCGTTACGCAACCGCGCTGGCTGATATTGTTACCAAAACAGAGGAAACAAACTCTGTTCAAACCGAATTGAAAACTTGGGAAAATATGATAAACGCAAACGGCGATTTGCAAACTGCCTTTGGCAATCCCGTTATTTCTCAAGTTAATAAGGAAAAGGTTTTAGAAAATTTGATTGACAAAACTCAACCGACAAAGACGACGGCGAACTTTTTGCGCATACTCCTAAGAAACAATCGTTTGACGGAGATCGGTGAAATCAACGAAAAGTTTTCAAGCGTTTTGGAAGAGCGAAGCGGCGCAGTTTCCGCACAAATCACTTCGGCGCGTTCGCTTTCAGGAGCTGAAAAAGCGGAAATGCAGATGAATCTTTCAAAACTGACCGGCAAAACGGTGAGTTTAAATTTTGAAACCGATGAGACACTTATCGGCGGTGTCGTTACGCGCATCGGCTCGACCGTTTATGACGGCTCTGTGAAAACGCAGTTGGCGGAACTTAAGCATCAAATGATTGGAAGCTGAAACAAATGATTCAAGGCTTGCGAACGGTTATTTATCAAGTTGACGATTTACAGGCGGCGAAAGATTGGTATTCGTCCGTTCTCGGTTTTGCGCCGTATTTCGACGAGCCATTTTATGTCGGTTTTAACGTCGGCGGCTTTGAATTGGGGCTTGACCCGGATGGCGAAAAAGTTGCCAAAGGCAACAACGCCATCGCGTATTGGGGCATAAACGAAATTCAAACCGCTTCTCAAAAATTACAGGAACTCGGCGCGGAAATGATTGCGGAAGCGACAGCAGTCGGCGAAGGAATCTTTGTGGCGCAATTAAAAGACCCGTTCGGCAATGTTTTCGGAATTATTGAAAATCCGCACTTTAAAATTGAGGAGTAGTTTTATAACAAAAAGATTATGGAAGCAATAAAAGCAAACGAAATTAACGATATTATTCGGCAGCAGATTGAGAATTTTGATACGGGAATGACGGTTTCCGAAGTTGGAACGGTGATCAAAGTCGGCGACGGCATTGCCGAAATTCACGGACTCGAAAAGGTAATGGCGGGCGAGCTAATCGAATTTCCGCACGACGTTCGGGGTCTTGCCTTAAATCTTGAAGAAGATAAAGTCGGCGCGGTTCTTTTCGGCGATTTCCAAAAAATCAAGGAAGGCGACGAAGTAAAACGGACGAATCGAATTATGAGCGTTCCGGTCGGCGACGCGATGATTGGTCGCGTGGTTGACGCGCTCGGTCAACCGATTGACGGCAAAGGCGAAATCATTACCAGCGAGTTTAACCCGATTGAAAAAATCGCGCCCGGAATTATTGACCGTCAACCCGTCAGGGAACCGCTTCAAACCGGTCTCAAAGCGATTGACGCGATGGTGCCGATTGGTCGCGGACAGCGCGAACTTATTATTGGCGACCGCCAGACGGGGAAAACTGCGGTTGCCATTGACACGATTATTAACCAGAAAGGTAAAGACGTAATTTGTATTTATGTCGCGATCGGTCAAAAAGAATCAACCGTCGCTCAAGTCGTGAAAAAACTTGAAGATAACGGCGCGATGGACTATACGATTGTCGTTTCGGCGGGCGCGTCGCAACCGGCGGCAATGCAGTATCTCGCGCCGTACGCGGGCGTTGCTTTGGGCGAATATTTCCGCGACAACGGCAGACACGCATTGACGATTTATGACGATTTGACCAAGCAAGCCGCGGCGTATCGCGAAATTTCTCTTCTTTTGAGAAGACCGCCGGGACGCGAAGCCTATCCGGGTGATGTTTTTTATCTGCACTCGCGCCTGCTTGAACGCGCGGCGAAAATGTCGGACGCGCGCGGCGGCGGAAGCCTGACGAGTTTGCCGATTATCGAAACGCAGGCGGGCGATATTTCGGCGTATATTCCGACAAACGTGATTTCGATTACCGACGGGCAAATCTTTCTCGAGTCAGATTTGTTTAACTCCGGCGTTCGTCCGGCAATCAACGTCGGAAACTCGGTTTCACGCGTCGGCGGTTCGGCGCAAATCAAGGCGATGAAACAAGTTGCGGGAACTCTGCGAATTGACCTCGCGCAGTACCGCGAGCTTGCGGCATTTGCTCAATTCGGTTCCGACCTTGATAAATCTACGCAAAATCAACTCGAACGCGGAAAACGTCTGACGGAAATTTTGAAACAACCGCAGTATCAGCCGATGGAAGTCGAAAAACAAGTTTTCATTATTTGGGCGGTGACCAACGGTCTGGCTGATGATGTCGAAGTTGAAGATTTGAAGCGGTTTGAAAGTGAAATGGTAAGCTTTATCGAAAACTCGCATCCGGCAGTGATGCAAACAATGCGCGAGAAAAAATCGATTGACGATGATTTAAAAGCCTCGATGAAAGAAGCAGTTGAGGACTTTAAAGCAACTCGCTGGAATCAAAGTGATACAGAAAAAACTGTAGCGGCAACTGTTTAAATAAATTTGATTCTTGGCTGCAAAGAGACGACGAAATGCCTCAAGAGAAATTATCTGAAGAAATCGAGTCGTTTAACGGACTTTGGGAAGGTGGTTATTACGAAGGCGACCCGTTGTCTGCGCTCGGTAAATCAACTTACGGAATTTACGGCTATGTTTCTATTTTGCACGCGGTTTATTTAAGGTGCATAAAGCCCTATATCACTTCGGAAACGGTCGCTTTAGAAATTGGACCCGGGCGCGGTGCCTGGACCAAGGCGATGCTCGAAGCAAAGGAAGTTTGGACGCTAGACGCGCTTTCGGCGGAGTATAATCAGTTTTTTGAGTATTTGAATCATCCGAAAAACGTCAAATATTTGCAGGTTGATGATTTTGAGTGCAAGGAACTGCCGGAAAATTATTTCAATTATATGTTTTCCTTCGGTTGTTTGTGCCACGTTTCTTTTGAAGGAATTACCGAATACGCGTCTAATATTTTTGATAAACTCCAAAGCAATACGCCTTGTTTTTGGATGATTGCCGACAAGCGAAAATACAGCGATTTTATTGAAGAAGCGGACAAGTTTGACATCTGGAACGCGCTGTCGCCAAAAAGACGCAACCTTGCGCCTTTAAAATATATTTTCAAAACATTTTCAAAAATGTCCCGCCCGTCTTATCTGCATTTGAGAGAGTTTGAGGAAAACAAAGGTCACTGGCACGATGCGGGAGTCGAGCGGACTTGCAAAATGTTGGAGAAAATCGGCTATAAAATTATCGAGCCGGACATCGGGCTGCTTCCGCGTGACCCGATGATTTATTTTATTAAACCTTAACCTGAAATTTATAAAAATTTATGGCAAGTCTTTTAGATATGCGCCGACGTATTAAGTCGGTCAAAAACACACAGCAGATTACAAAAGCGATGAAGATGGTCGCGGCGGCAAAGCTCAAACGCGCCACCGACCGCGTAACGGCGGCGCGTCCATTTGCCCAGAAAATGTCGCAAGTGCTCGGCAATTTGAGCGCGAATGTCGGCGACGATTTCGCGTCTCCGCTCCTGACAGAACGTGGTGACGAAAAATATTTGATAGTTTTGGTCAGTGCGGATAAAGGTTTATGCGGCGGCTTTAATACGAACTTGATGAAAACCACACAAAACTTTTTGAAGGCGAACGCCGGAAAATCAGCCGAGATGATTCCGGTCGGAAGAAAGGGGCGCGATTTTTTCAAGCGGCGGCAGATGGTTTTAGTTGAAGAATATGTCGGTTTGACCGGCTCCGGGCAAGTTGTTCATTCGGACGCGGTGGAAATTGCCGGGCGAATTACACAAATTTTTGTTGAAGATGAAAGCATTGATAAAGTTTTTCTCGTTTTCACCGAATTTAAAACCGTTCTTTCACAGGAAATCAAGGCTGAACAGCTTTTACCGATTCCGCGCACGCAATTGGACGAAACCGAAACGCAAAACGCCGCGCATGCCGAATATATTTACGAGCAGCCGGCGGCGGAAATTTTCGGCAGATTATTGCCGAAACAGGTCGAAACACAAGTTTATCGCGCAATGCTCGAATCAGTCGCTTCCGAACAGGGCGCGCGAATGACGGCAATGGACAGCGCGTCAAAAAACGCCGGCGAATTGATTGATACTTTGACTTTGAACATGAACCGCATTCGTCAAGCGGCGATTACCAAAGAAATTATTGAAGTCGTCTCCGGCGCAGCAGCGGCTCAGTAATTAGTTACGAACTATGAATTACGAATTACATAAAATGATGCGGCAAATATAAAGATGGTTAAATTTAATTTACCACCTAAATGGCGCGGGCGAATTATTCGTTACGCGCCGCTTTTTTTGTGGATCGGACTAATTTTATTTCTTTCAACCAGACTCGGCGCAATGTCGAGTACTGGTCTCTTTATTCGTCCTTTACTCAAATTTCTTTTTCCAAATTCCCCCGAAGAAGTTTTATTAATTTACCATAATTATATTCGTAAATTCGCGCACTTTGCTGAATACGCGGGCTTGGCTTTTTTTGCGGCGCGGGCTTTTTCGAGTTCTTCGGTTAATATTTTACGAAAGCTTTGGTTTGTTTTTTCAATTTTCTTAGTCGTTTTGATGTCTTTAGTGGATGAATACAACCAAAGTCTGAATCCAGCGCGCACTGGTTCGATTTACGACGTTTGGCTTGATGCGGCAGGCGGATTTTTTATGCTTCTGCTCATTGTAATTTTTAAGTCGCCTGATAAAAACAAACATCGAATGCTCACCGCCAACAGTTGAAAACTTTTCTTTACCGAAACTTTATGCGATAGTTTTCGTTAAAGAAATGAGGAAAATTCAAGAGAGGAGAAACTAGCAATGAGTATTTTCGACAAAGTAAAAGAAGCGGCGTTAAATCAATTTATCGAAGTTATCGAATGGCTCGACGATTCAAAAGATACGATACTTTATCGTTTTCCGGTCGCCGGGCAGGAGATAAAAAACGGCGCGCAATTGATTGTCCGTGAATCGCAAACAGCGGTTTTCGTTTTTGAAGGACAAGTTGCAGACGTTTTCGGACCCGGAAAATATACGATTGACGGCGGCAATACGCCGATTTTGTCGAAGCTCGGCGCGTGGAAATACGGTTTTAATTCTCCTTTTAAATCGGAAGTTTATTTCGTCAACACAAAACAATTTACGGATATGAAATGGGGAACGGCAAACCCGATTATGCTGCGCGACAACGATTTCGGTATTGTCCGCCTGCGCGCTTTCGGCGCATATTCGATGCGCGTTGCCGACCCGCGCGAGTTTATCAAAGAAGTTGCCGGAACAAACGCGCATTTTCAAACCGAAGATATTGATTCACAGCTCAAACGCGCTATCGTTTCTGAATTTTCCGACGCCATCGGCGAAATGAAAATCGCCGCGCTCGATTTAGCCGCGCAGTATAAGGAAATCGGTGAGCAGATTCGCGGAAAAATCAACGAAGATTTCAAAGCTTACGGCTTGGAAGTGACAAAATTTTACGTTGAAAATATTTCTCTGCCGGAAGAAGTCGAAAAAGCGCTCGACAAGCGAAGTTCGATGGGCGCGCTCGGCGATGCCGGTAAATATATGCAGTTTCAAGCGGCGGACGCGCTGCGCGACGCGGCACAAAACGAAGGCGGTGGGGCAGGTTTAGGCGCAGGTTTAGGCGCGGGTTTTGCGGTCGGGGGACAAATGGCAAACGCCTTCGGCAACCTCGGTCAGCAAGGCGGACAAAACGCTCAGGGCGGCGGACAATCCGCGCAAACCGTTGCGTGTCCAAGCTGCGGCAAACAAAATGCGGCAGGTACAAAATTCTGCGGCGACTGCGGCGCTACAATGGAAGTTCAAAAAGTTCCCTGCTTGAAATGCGGAGCGGAACTGCGCGAAGGCGCGAAATTCTGTTCGGAATGCGGCTCGTCGCAGGAAAAAGCCAAATGCGCGAATTGCCAAGCTGAACTCGCTCTAGGCGCAAAGTTCTGTCCCGAATGCGGCACGAAAACAGAGGAAGAAACAAATCCGTAATATAAATGTAGGGGCAGGTCTTGTGCCTGCCCAATGAGCGCAGCGAAAATTATCGTTGATTAGAAATCAATTCTACTTCTACCTTTTAGCCACATCCGTCGCTTTGGGCAGGCACAGGACCTGCCCCTACAAAATGAATACTTTTTCCATTTCTTCTAGCCGAACCGGGCGAAATATCAATTTATCATTTTCGCAAAAGACTTCAACCAAATTTTCTTCGCTCAAATCGCCTTGAATTAATGCTTCGGAAAGCTCGTCTTCGACATATTTCTGCAGTGCGCGTTTAAGCGGACGCGCGCCGTAACTTCGGTCAGCGCAAGTCTTTTTGATGAGCCACTGTTTGGCTTCTTCCGTAAGACGAATCTGCAAGGCGCGCTTTTCCAAAATTTCATTGAGCTTGCCGATTTGCAAATCTATAATCTGCATCAAATCAGCGTCGAGCAATTCATCAAAAATAATAATCTCGTCCAGACGATTAACAAATTCGGGTGCAAAAGTTTTCTTGACTTCGCTCATTACCTGTTCTTCCATTTTTTGACGCGAAGCATCCGCTCCGGTTTGAAAACCGAGCGTGGCACGTTTTTGAATAAAGCGTGCACCGATATTGGAAGTCATTATAAAAATTGCATTTTTGCAATCAATCGTGTTGCCTTGCGAATCGGTTAATACGCCGTCTTCAAAAACTTGCAGCAAAATGTTGAAAAGATCTGGGTGCGCTTTTTCGATCTCGTCAAAAAGAACAAGCGAATACGGTGCGCGGCGCAACTTTTCCGTTAATTGCCCGCCTTCTTCGTGTCCGACGTATCCGGGCGGTGAACCGATAAATTTCGCCGCCGTGTGTTTTTCCATAAACTCCGACATATCAAAGCGGATGAGCGAGCGTTCGGAACCGAAAAGAAATTCGGCTAAAGTGCGAGCGACTTCAGTTTTGCCGACGCCGGTCGGACCCAAAAACAAAAATGAGCCGACCGGTTTATTTGGATTCTTGAGTCCTGCACGCGAACGGCGAATGGCGCGAGCCAGCGCGGAAATTGCGGGACGCTGCGAGATTATGCGGCGGTGCAACTCCTTTTCTATATTGAGAAGTTTCTGCGCTTCTTCCTGTTTGATCGAAGCGACCGGAATTCCCGTCCAGCGCGCTACGACTTCTTCAACGTCATCTTTTGAAACTTCGACCGCAACCAGCGAATTTTCCAAAGTTTTTAGTTCGAAAGCGAGCAAATGCTCTTCATCAGTAGATTGTTTCCAACTTTCAATCGTTTCCTTCCAGGAAGGTTCGGATTTTGCTTCCTGCTGAGAGCGGAGTTTGGCGCGCGCGCCTGCTTCGTCTAAAACGTCAATCGCTTTATCGGGCAAAAACCGGTCGGGAATGTAACGACTGGTTTGGTAAACAGCTGCTTCAAGCGCTTCTTTTGAATAACGAATTTGATGAAAGGCTTCGTATTTTTCGGCGAGTCCCTGAACAATTTGCAGGGCTTCTTCTTCGGTTGGCGGCACAACTTTAACCGCCTGAAAACGGCGTTCGAGCGAGCGGTCTCGTTCGATTGATTTGCGAAACTCACCCGGAGTCGTCGCGCCGATACATTGAATTTCGCCGCGCGAAAGAGCCGGTTTTAAGATATTTGCGGCGTCGAGCGTTCCCTCCGCCGAACCCGCGCCGACGAGCGTGTGCAGTTCGTCAATAAAAATAATGAACTGGTCGTTTTCCCTGAGCTCGCGCATAATCTGCTTTAAGCGTTCTTCAAACTGTCCGCGATATTTTGTTCCCGCGACAATCAAAGAC
>MWVV01000060.1_pt1 | contig 39307 bp, 34 predicted proteins | sample 1047281 | NCBI WGS metagenome assembly MWVV01 (sample SAMN06349986, study PRJNA376086) | soil metagenome | isolation source: PT-2 sample Antarctic (ecotone) soil | place: Antarctica | collected 2015-01-13 | reverse complement strand
GCTTCTGGGAATTGTTAATTCGTGCGAGTAGAACGTCTCGGTCGTCAATATCGACAACGGTTTCGGCGCGGGATTTGTAGCAAGTTTGATAAATCGCCGCGCGCCGTAAAACGATTAACTGTTTCAAAAGATTAAGGGATTATAATTTTTTTCAAATGTCGAAAACAAAAATTTCATTTTTATTAAATCTGGCGTTTGTCTTGTTAGCATTGTGTTCGGCGACTGACGCGAATGCGCAGAAGCAGGAGCCGACGCCGTTACCATCACCGTCGCCTGCCGCAAAAGCGGCGCAGCAAACAACACCGCAAACGCAAGCGGCGGGAAAAAATCCGATCATCATTATTCCCGGCATACAAGGCTCGCAGCTCGTCAATTCCAAGACGGGCAAGTCAGTCTGGTTTGAAGTGCGGCGCGAAAAAGACGACGATTTGCGTCTTCCGATGACTTCGGCAATCTTGAGCAGAAACCGCGACGGTGTCGTCGCAAAAGATATTATCCGCGAAGTTAAACTGCCCGGCGTTCTGCCCGACCTCGAAGTTTATCAAGGCTTGATTGATTCGCTCAAAGCGCGCGGTTATGCCGAAGCTGATTGGACGAAGCCGCAGGCGACCGACGTTTTCTACGTTTTTCCATACGATTGGCGGCGCGACAACGTAGAGACGGCGCGACTTTTGATTCAGAAAATCGAAGCGGTCAAACGCAGCGTTAAGCGTCCCGATTTAAAGTTCGACATTCTCGCACACTCGATGGGCGGACTCATCGCCCGCTACGCGGCGATGTATGGCACGGCGGATTTGCTGCCCGAGGGCAGAAAGCCCGTTCCGACCTGGACAGGCGCGCGGCATATTAACAAACTTCTGATGTTCGGAACGCCGAACGAAGGCTCGTTCGATGCTTTCAGCGCCCTTATCAATGGGTCGAGCGTCGTCAGCACGCGCAATCTGCCGTTTATCGACGACTTTCGACCCGAAGACGGTTTAACGTCTCCGTCGATATTTCAATTGATGCCGCATCAAACGGCGGTGCGCTTTTTAGACGAAAATTTAAAGCCTCTTAAAATCGATTTATATAATCCGGCGACGTGGAGCAAATACGGCTGGGGCGCGCTTAATGACCCGAAATTTTTGGGCAAGCTCAAGGATGCCGACCTTCTGGCAAAGGAAAATAAAGACATACAGCCGTCGAAATTGGGGAAAGACGCGAACTTCGACGATAAAGTTTTATCGCAAACCACCTTCGCGCAGGTTCGCGCATATTTTTCGGCGGTTCTTAATCGTGCAAAGCGTTTTAATCTTGCGCTCGACGCGCCGACGCGCAAATCGCCGATTTTGTTATATGCTTACGGGGGCAACTGCCAGCCGACGCTCGACGCCGTTTTGCTGGTGCATAGCGATAAAAAAGACCGCTGGCTGACCATAACGGACGCGCGCGACATCAAAACTTCGGGCGGGCGCGAAATCAAAAAAGACGAGTTGAAAGCCGTGATGTTCACGCTCGGCGACGGACGCGTTACCAAACGCTCGCTGCTTGCTGAAGGTGAAGCAAGCGAGGGCGGCACGAAAGAATTAATCAGCGCCTTTCCGCTGAAATCTTCGGTTTTCGGTTGCAGCCTGCACACGCAGCTTTTTCTCGAAAAAAATATTCAAGACAGTTTCTTAAGCGCGCTCGTCATCGAAAAAACGAAACAACCTTGAGATAACTAAAAACTAAAAGTGAAAAACGGATAAGGAATTTTTATTTATTTTCCTTATCCGTTTTTCACTTTTCACTATCTAGTGGTTAGTTCCGGCGGCAATTGCCTGTCGACTTTCGGGCGTTCCTTCAAATCGGCGAGTTCCCACATCGTCAGAAAAATCGTGCGCGTGACCATTTGCATTTTGTTGTAGTCGATTTTCTGCGGCTCGTCGCCCGGCTGGTGATAATCTTCGTGAACGCCGTCGAACCAGAACGCAATCGGGATGCCTTTGATCGCGTAATTGTAATGGTCTGAACGGAAAAAGAAACGGTTTGGGTCTTTGGTATCGTCGTAGCGAAAATCATATTTTAATTTCAAATACGAATCGTTAACGGCTTTAACTTCCGCGCCTAATTTTGAACTCATCATTTCCGAACCGATAACGTAGACTTCCGTTTCGCCCGATAAATTTGCGTTTTTCGGATTGGCATCGTTTGCTTTTTTGCTGCGCCCAATCATATCGATATTTAACTGCGCGACGACTGATTTCAAATCGACGGTCGGAAAATTCGTAAAATACTGGCTTCCCCACAAACCTTTTTCTTCGCCGCAGTGCCATACGAAAAGAATCGAACGCTTCGGACGCTTCCTCGATTTCGAGAGCGCCTCGGCAATCGACAAAATCGCCGTCGTTCCCGAACCGTCGTCGTCCGCGCCGTTGTTGATTCGGTCGGGAGCTTGCGCGTTTTGGCTGATTCCGATGTGGTCGTAATGCGCGCCGACGGCGACCATTTCCGCTTTCAAAGTCGGGTCTGAACCTTCCCAAATCGCGACGACGTTTTGCGTCGTCAACGTTTCCGGCTTGATTGCGATATTGACGTTGACTTTTTTCGACGCGCTCAAATCGAACGAATCGTTTGCCGCGCCCGAAGCTAAAGGATTGACGCGCTCGCCGCCGAAAATCGCTTCTGCCAATTTCTGTGAAGCGACGAAAACCGTTGTCCCGGCAGGAGCGAGCGTTAACGCGCCGGGCTGTGCGAATTTTTCGACATAAGTTCGGCTGCGTCCGAACGATTGCCTCAAAAACGACCAGGCTTCGGCTATGGAATTCGACGGCAGAACAATGACGCCCGCCGCGCCGTTCGCGCGTGCGTAAGATGCGGCGTCCGCCCAGTCTTTTCCGCGCTCGCCCGTCAAATCCGCTTGCGTTACGCCCGCCGGAAGCGGAACCAGATTGCGCCCGTTTATCTGTCCTTCGCCGTAGACGGCGATGAATTTCCCCTTGACATCTATGTTTTGATACGGATTCAGATTTTTTGATTTAATTAACCATCCGTCGCCCGCATAAACGACCGGAGCGGACAAAGCGCCCGTGTTATTTCCCGAAACGCGCAGCAAATCTTCGCCGTAGACGAATTTTCGCCCGTTGATTTCGAGCGAAGTCGCCGTCGCGTCAACCGCGTCGCGCCGCAAAGCGATTTTCTGGTAAAAAGTGCCGTCGTCGCCCGCCGGTTTAAATCCCCAGCGCGACAAATTCAAACCGATAAATTTCGCCGTCGTGTCCAGCCCGCGCGAAGGCGTGTCGCGCCCTTCCATTTCGTCGGACGCGATAAAATACAAATAATCCGACATTTGTTTGGCGGTGATATTTTCCGCCGCCCGCCGCGCCGCCGATTTTGCTTTCGTCGCCGTTTGCGCCGCCGATAAAGTCGGAAAGGCGAAAGCGAGGACTAAAACTAGCGCGAGCAGATTTTTTATTGCTGAATTTTTTTTCATTTTTCTCCAAAATTTTTTATCGCACAGATACAGACCAATCAAGAAAAATCCTTTTAATACTGCCAGCAATAAAGGAGTCTCGCAGAAGATAGGACTGTTCGTTATTCGCTATCAACTATCAACTGACATTGAATGAAAAACCGGTGGAAAACAGTAAGCGGTTTTTCGCTTTTGGCTTATTTCCGCTAATGATTTTTATGTTTCGTGTGTTTATGTGCTGAATTTATCCGCTTATTTTACGCGCGCCTTGACGAATTTGTTTCGCCCCAGGCGGCGATAACTGCGATTTTATTTTTATCGGCAAGCGCGAGCATTTCGTCTTTGTCGAAAATCAAAGTTTTTTCGGCTGTCAGGCACAAACAACTCGCGCCCGCCGCAATCATTGTTTGAACAGTTGGGACGCCGACAACCGGAACGTCGAAGCGCATATCCTGATTCGGTTTGGCGACTTTGACGACGGTTAATTTTCCATTAGCCAATTCTCCGGCGCGCTCGACGCAGGCGTCCGTGCCTTCCATCGCTTCGACGGCGACGCAGGCGCGCGCGCGGACGACGATTGTCTGCCCCAAATCGAGCCGTGCGATTTCGTCCGCGATTTTCAAACCGTATTCGATGTTACCGCGCTCGGTTTCGTTCGGTTTTCGCTTGGTCAAAACGCCTTCGCGCGCTAAATAATCCCGCACGAAATAAGTCGAATCAATCAATTCGATGCCGTCTTTGGCAAGCTCGCTTGCGATGCCGCCGATAAGAGAATCGGTATTTCTTCGCGGCAGATTGTAAAGCATCTTCAGCATTCGCACGTCGGGCAGCGCGCCCGAGAAAATCTGAACGTGCTTGACTTGTCCCGCCATTATCGCTTTGGAAACGTTTTCCCGCTTGAAAAAAGAAATCATTTTGCCGAGCTGCCCGATGCCCACCCAAACAACTCGTTCGGCGACCTCTTCGATGCGTTTGTCGGTTTCTTCCTTAATGGCGACGACGGCGAGCGGCGCGCCCGCTTTGCGCGCTCCTTCGATGACTAGAAACGGAAATTTGCCGCTGCCCGCGATAAGTCCGAAATTCATATTTTGATTGTTTTTACCAGTCGCGCCTTTTTCGACAATTTGCGCGCGTTCGTCAACCATTTGGAACATAAATTCTGCAACGCTCGACTGTTTAGGTCGATTTAATAATTACAAAAATATATGAAAATACAACGACTGCAGCATTTTTAGCGCTGGCGGCAAGTTTTTCCATCGCTGGCACACCCGTTGCAACACGAAACGAAGGAAAAGACAACACACAAGGAAAAAACTTTTGAAAAAGTTGTCGCTCGAATCTTTTTTGATTAAGGAGAAATTTTATGAACCGCTTTAGAAATTTAATCGCACTTTTCGCCTTCTCCCTTTTAATTTTAGCATTGCCGAACGTCGCTTCCGCGCAATGGAATAACCGCAACAATCGCAACGACGATTATTACGGCAACAACAATCGCAATTATAACCGTAACTTGCAAGGCACGATTCGCAGCCTGAAAAATCACGCCAGCCAGTTTGAACGCCGCATCGACCGCGAATTAGACCGCAGCCGCTACGACGGCAAGAGGCGCGAAGACCGCATTCTGCAAATCGCCAGAGATTTTCAAGACGCGACCGAACGGCTCGACAACACTTACGACAACCGCAACGATTACAGCAGCAGTCAGGACGAAGCGCGCCGCGTTCTGCAATTAGGCTCGCAGCTCGAACGAGTTCTTTCGCGCTCGCAAATCAATGTCGGCAGCGATTGGAACAGAATTCGACAGGATTTGAACGTTTTAGCCAACGCTTATAATTACAACAACAATCGCAACAACAGAGGCAGCGGCAGCAACGACGGTTATTATGACGACGACTACAATCGCAACAACCGCAACAATCGCCGCACGACGACAAACAACAGAGATTGGCGCAGAGCGATTCCGTTTCCGCTGCCTTTCTAAAAAATTAAATTTGATGCGGCTTAAATTTTGAAAAACATTTTCGAGCCGCAATTTTCAACAAAAGCCCAAACCGCAGGTTTCGGGCTTTTTTATTTTCGCACCAAACATTTTTGTCGCTTTAAGTAAAAATCAGCTTCGCGCCCGCAATCAATAAGCCGACAGCCAGCACGCGGCGCAAAGTCATCGAATTAAAATGACGGCTTCCCAAAGTCGCGCCCAAAAAACCGCCGCCGATTGCCGCCGCAATCCAAAGCCAAACGCTCGTCGGCAAGCTCAAAACCTGCGCGTAATTTCCCAGTAATCCCGAAATCGAATTGACCAGAATGAACATCGCCGAAACGCCCGCCGCGCGTTTGGTCTGCGTCCAATTCATCAGCAGCAAAATAGGCGTCAAAAAAATTCCGCCGCCGACGCCGACCAAACCTGAAATCAGCCCGATGACTGCGCCGATAAATAGTGCCGTCAAAAATTTCGGCGTGTTCTTCTGCTCCGACTCATCGTCTTCTGTTTTAAAGTTTATTGCCAGCCGAATCGCCGCAAGAATCAAAACCGCGCCCAAAATCATTTTATAAACGCCCGTCGGCAAACGAATCAAACCGCCGATAAAGGCAAGCGGAACCGAACCGGCGGCAAAGGGCAGAAAAATTTTCCAATCGAAATGTCCGGCACGGCAAAATTGAAACGCGGCGATTGAAGCTACGAAAACGTTTAATAAGAGAGCCGCCGGACGCGCCGTTTCGGGCGCAATCGAAAGCAGCGCCATCATTGCCAAGTAACCGGACGCGCCGCCGTGTCCGACCGACGAATAAAGCGCGGCGACGAGAAAAATCGCAATAATTACAAAAACGGCAACCGGTTCTATCATTGGAAAATCAGACTATTCGATTTTGTAGCTTGTTATCGGAAAGCCCGAACCGTCGTCGAATTCGACGCCCGCGCGGACGCCCAAATCGGCGAGTTCGGCGGCTGATTTTTCCGATTCGTAAGCGGCGAAAATCGCGCCCAACGCATACGGACTGCCGCTGCCGTTAGCATAAAAGCGCGTGTATTCCTGAACGAAACGATAAGCGCTCAAACCGAAAATGCCGCGCCGGTTGGCGATTAAAATATCGCCGCGAAACGTCTCGAAATCTTCTTCGTCGTCGGCAATCAGAAAATAATTTTCCTTTAATTCTTTGTGCAGCAGCAAACCGAATCGAAAAATTTCCGAAACTGTTTCGAGCGACGGCTTTCGCTTTGTCTGCGAGAGAAAATCCTGAACGGCGATGCCCAAGCTAGCCGAGCCGGAGACGCCCAGAAAGCCGTCGCGGTATTTGAAAATCTTTTCGTGATTGACGATGTACGACGCCGACTCTTTTGTGTTTCCGTAGGTGGTCAAAGTGTCGGCGGCGATGACGGTTTCGTTGTTTTTTCTGACGACGACGATGGTTGACATAAAATTTTTCAGACGTTCTGCGCAAAAGATTTTGGCGCGTTTGATGCGAGCCATTCGTTCCAGTTTTCGAGCGAGAGGTCGACTTGAATCTGATGGCGCTCGCGCTTGTTGCGATATTTTTTGCGCAGTTCGAGCGGGAGTTCTTCGAGCAGACCGAACGTGATGTTGACGGGCTGAAAATTTTTCGTATCGACGTTGGAAACGTATCGACACAGCGCGCCGATTGCGCTCGACGGCGGCGCGCAGATTAAATCTTCGTTTCGTGCCAGACGTGCCGCATTTATTCCGGCAAGCCAGCCCGTGCCGACCGATTCGACGTAGCCTTCGACGCCCGTTATTTGTCCGGCGAAAAATAAATTTGTCGATTTTTTCGTTTGCAAAGTCGCGTTCAAAATCCTCGGCGAATTGATAAAAGTGTTGCGATGAATTTGCCCGTATTGCAGAACGTCGCAGTTTTCAAGTCCGGGAATAAGCTGCAAAATCCTTTTCTGCTCGCCATAGCGCAGGTGATTTTGAAAACCGACGAGTGAAAAAGCGTCAGCCATCAAATCTTCCTGCCGCAATTGGACGGCGGCATACGGCTCTCTGCCGGTTGCAGGAAGCGGCAAGCCTTTCGGTTTCATACAGCCGAAACGCAAAGTATCGACGCCGCGCCGCGCGAGTTCCTCAATCGGCAGACAGGCTTCAAACCATTTCGTATCTTCAAAACGCTTGAGCGGAACTGATTTTGCCGCAATCAATTCATTATAAAAAGTTTCGTATTGCTCTTTGTCGAACGGACAATTGACATAATCGTCGCCGCCTTTTCCGTAACGCGCGGCTTTGAAAGCGATTGACATATCAATCGAATCGGCGGCGACAATCGGCGCAATCGCATCGTAAAAATAAAGCTGGTCATCGCCCGTCCATTTCATTACCTCCAACGTTAAAGCATCGGAAGTTAAAGGACCTGTTGCGATAATCGTAATCTCGTCGGGCAAAATCCGCGTCGTTTCTTCACGTATTAAATCGATATTCGGATGTCGTCCGATTTTTTCCGTGATAAATTCACTGAATTTCGCGCGGTCAACCGCCAGAGCCGCGCCCGCCGGAACACGCGTCGTCATCGCCGCTTCCATAACGAGAGAGCGCCCGCGCCGCAGTTCTTCTTTCAAAAGATACGGCGCGCTGCCCGCTTCGTCTGTTTTCAGCGAATTCGAGCAGACGATTTCCGCCAGCAATTCCGTGCGGTGAGCGGGCGTCTGCCGCGCGGGACGCATCTCGAAAAGTCTGACGCGCCCGCCCGCCTCCGCCGCCTGCCAAGCCGCTTCGACGCCCGCCAGCCCGCCGCCGATAACATTTATTTCTTTCATCTGAATATAACCGTTTTAAAATAACCGTTCGAGCTTTTTGAAATTTCGATTTTAACATGCCGTGCGATTTTACCGAAAAGTTCCGAAACTACGTTGTTTTCGGAAAATTCCAGCCGCTCGCTTCCGATTCGAGAGTAGCTTTGGTGAAACTTTACGACCACAAAAATGCACTGGTGGCGGCTGATATTCTCAATGATAAAGTGCTGCCGTTTTTCGAGACCGAAGAAGTTCGCCTACTCAGAATCTTAACCGACCGCGGCTCGGAGTATTGCGGCAATCGAGAGCATCACGAGTATTAGCTTTACCTGTTAATCGAAGATGTTGACCACACGAAAACGAAGGTGAAAGCACCGCAGACTAGCGGCATTTGCGAGCGGTTTCATAAAACCATCCTCAACAAGTTCTATCAAATTGCTTTTCGCAAAAAGCTATATCAAACTTTGGAAGAATTCCAAGCTGATGTTGACGACTGGATGAATCACAACAATACTGAACATCCGCATTCGGGCAGCTACTGTTACGGAAAAACTCCGATGGAAACTTTCAAGGAGTCAAAACATCTAGCAAAGGACAAGGAGTTGGACAATCAAAAATGGTGGGCTTTTGACGCGACGAGTCGGACAGATTGCACTGTCGGAAATAACTTAACTGTCAGATAAAGTCTTGACTATTACCCCTAAGCGATTTGTTTTCTTCGCGGTCTGCCGCCTTTTCTACCATTTTCCGCGCTTGATTTGCGTTTCGCCTCTGAGCGAGACACGCCACCTTTTCTTCCGGCTTCAGATAAATGCTTCTTTAAGTTATCCATCCATTTGCGAGTGCCAAAGGTGCCTTGCAGAAGATTCGGTACGAACAAATCTTCGTCCAAGCTTTTCCATCTCAAGTAAAGACCTTCGACGGCAATCCCGACATCCTTGATTTGTTCGTCCGTGGCATTTTGCAGAATTTCAATTAAATCGGTCGGAACGATTGCGCTGACGCCGCTTTGTAATTCGACGACAATCCGTTTCGATTTAGCGTTATATGAAATCGCTCTGGCTTTTGGTGAGCCGGTGAGCGTTTCCCGACCGCGCTTTGTCGCTTCTTGAAACTGTTGATTTAATACTTCTTCTCTCATCCGTGTATTTCTCTCCATCTTGCTTGAAAAGCTGATTGATGTGTTCCGACGATTTCGACGGCGCGGCGCACCTCATTTCGATTAAAACCGTAATTGTTTCTCACAAGAGGAAGTGTGGCGTTTTGGCATTATTAAACTAGGCGGCAAATCTTGTCTCACCAAAATACCGGATTTTCATTATTAAATAATATCCGCAAAGCTGCGCTCCATTTGGCGAAAAGTGCTCGCCGAATAAATCAATAGAAGAAAGATAATAATAATTGAAATGGCGAGACTCGGTAAATCAAAGGGTTTTCCGAAAATTGCCGAGCGATATGCTTCAATAAGCCCGCTCAAAGGATTAATCATAGATAGCCAGCGCCACTTCTCAGGTATAAGACTCGCGGGATATATAATCGGCGTAGCAAACATCCATACTTGAATTAAAAAAGGTAATGCGTGGCGAATATCTCGATATTTAACGTTCAGCGCCGACATTCCCAATCCTACGCCTATCGCCAGCAATGCCGTTAATAAAGTAAGCAGCGGCAGCATTAAAATATTAAGGGAAAACCCGACGCCGTAGTAAAGCATTAAGATAGCCAGCAGCCCGAATGAAACGGCAAAATCAATCAGACCCGAACCTACTGCCGCTATCGGAATTATCATCCGCGGAAAATATACTTTCGTAATCAGGCTCGAATTTCCGACCAGACTATTTCCGCTGTTATTCAGAGAATTGGAAAAGAAAATCCAAGGCAGTAATCCGGAGTAGAAAAAAATCGGATATGGAATTCCGTCCGATGGAATCGCGGCGAGTCTGCCGAAAAAAACCGTAAAAATAATCATCATAAACAGCGGTTGTATGATTACCCATAAAATTCCGAAAACCGTTTGTTTATACCTGACTTTAATATCGCGCAAAGTCAAAACATAAAAAAGGTCTCGATATTGCCACAAATCTTGCAGATTTACGACTAATGACCTGCGGCGCGCTTCGATGACAATAATAGGTTTGTCCGGCAAATCATCAACCGGTTTGTGTGATTCTATGTCGGAGTTTTTATTCAAGCGGCTGATAGTCGGAGAATTCTTGCTTGTTTCATCCATCTGATATTTAAAGTCAAAACAGTTTTTGCTTAATGAAAGAACTTTATATGAGCTTAACAAGGATAAAGTTAAACTTAGTAATCAAGATGCGGATTTTTGGCTAAATTAAGGTCAGCATCAATCATTATTTTAACTAAACGGTCGAATTTGGTTTTCGCCTTCCAGCCCAATGTTTTTTGCGCTTTCGACGAATCGCCAATCAACAAATCGACTTCTGTCGGGCGGAAATAAGACGGGCTTACCTCGACGACCGTTTCGTTTTCTTTAACAAATTGCTTGCCCCCTTGCGTCTTCTTGCTCAGAAGGTTTTTGTCGATTGAAACTATCACGCCGCTTTCATTCTCGCCCGCGCCGCGCCATTCGATTTTGATTCCTAAATGCTCGAACGTCTTTTCGACGAATTCTCTGACCGAATGCGTCTCGCCGGTTGCAAACACAAAATCGTCGGGCTTTTCGTGCTGCATCATCAACCACATTCCCTCGCAGTATTCGGGCGCAAATCCCCAATCGCGCTTAGCGTCCAGATTTCCCAAGACAATCTTTTTCGATTTTCCGGAAACAATCAAAGCCGCTTCTCTGGTGATTTTTTTGGTAACAAAAGTTTTCCCGCGTCGGGGCGATTCGTGATTAAACAAAATCCCGTTGTAGGCGTAAAGGTTGTATGCCTCACGATAATTAACTATTGTCCAGTAGGCATAAAGTTTCGCCGTTCCGTAAGGCGAGCGCGGGTAAAAAGGCGTCGTCTCCGATTGCGGAATCTCGCGCGCTTTTCCGTAAAGCTCGGAGGTCGAGGCTTGGTAAAACCTGACTTCCCGAAGCCCTGTTTCCCGAATCGCGTCAAGAAATCTCAAAGTGCCGAGCGCGTCGACTTGCGCCGTGTAATCGGGTATGTCGAAAGAAACTTTGACGTGGCTTTGCGCCGCGAGATTATAAATTTCGTCCGGCTCGATTTTTTCCAGCAGACGATTTAAGCTGCTCGCATCTATCAAATCGCCGTAATGCAGAAACAGTTTTTTGTTCAGAATTTCCGGATCGTCGTAAAGATGATTGATTCTGCCCGTATTAAATGAGCTAGACCTTCTGATAATGCCGTGAACTTCATAGTTTTTTTCAAGCAGAATCTCTGCTAAATAACTTCCGTCTTGTCCGGTAATGCCCGTGATAAGCGCTTTTTTCATAAACTCTGTTTTTAAACTTAAATAGCTCCGCTGGATAAATGCGCCTTCAGAAACCATTCGTAAGTTTTTCGCAAACCTTTTTCAAGCGTCGTCGTGTGTTTCCAGCCTAATCGATGAAGTCTCGAAATGTCTAAAAGCTTTCGCGGCGTTCCGTCCGGCATGGAGGTGTCGTATTCGATTTCTCCACTGTAATCGACAATCTGTTTTATCAGTTCTGCGAGTTGTCTTATCTCGATGTCTTCGCCCGTGCCTATGTTGAGTTGCGAAACGCCGGTTTGATAAAAATCTTCGGCGTCAATGTTTTCCATTAGGAAAACAACGGCTTCAGCCAAATCATCGACATAAAGAAATTCCCGTCGCGGCGAGCCTGTTCCCCACAAAATGACTCGCGGAGCGTCGCTCGCTTTCGCTTCGTGAAACTTGCGTATCAGTGCGGGAATGACGTGAGAGCTTTGTAAATCGAAATTATCGTCGATGCCGTAAAGGTTTGTCGGCATCACGGAAAAGAAATTGCAGCCGTATTGACGATAATAGTTTTCGCAAAGTTTTATGCCCGCGATTTTGGCAATTGCGTAAGGCTCGTTCGTTGTTTCAAGACAGCCTGTCAGCAGTTCTTCCTCTTTTATCGGCTGCGCGGCGAATTTCGGATAGATGCAAGAGCTGCCGAGGAAAATAAGTTTTCCGACCGGGTGTCTGCGTGCGGCGTCAATGACGTTCGCTTCAATCATCAGATTGTTGTAGATAAATTCCGCCCGATACGTATCGTTTGCAACAATTCCTCCGACCTTTCCGGCTGAAAGAATAACAATTACGGGTTTTTCCCGAGCAAAGAATTTTTCGACTTCAATTTGATTTATCAAATTTAGTTCTTTTGAAGTTCTGCAAATTAAATTAGTGAAACCTAAATGTTCCAAACGTCTTTTTATCGCGCTGCCGACCATTCCAGTTGAGCCGGCAATATAGATTTTTGTGTTTTTCTCATTCATGCTTTTCAGATTTTTTAACAGAAACGGTAATTTTTACAAACGACTTTATAAATTACGTGTTTAGAATGAGTAAATATCGCAGGTTGTAAAATAAAGAGGGATGCCGAGAAAATTATATAAGCCGGTTTTCGTTAAGCCTTGCTTGACAATATTAATTACCTGAAAACAGCAGCAGAACGCTGAGTTTAACTCAGCCGCACCGCCACTCCAACACCTGGAGTATCGCGGAGGTATTCAAAGAACCGAAAATTGGGAAAACGTTGCTGGACGGCGTGCCAAACTCCGAGCAAGTCATTCCATCCGTGCGGGTCAGGTTCATTCGCTTCTCTTTTCAAAGCAGCGGGCAAAATATCATCAAAAACAACAGCGCCTCCGACAGAGCAGTGTGGCATAGTGTCCAGTAAATCCTGATAAGCGCCGAGCAGCGTATGATCGCCATCAATCGTTATCAAATCAAATTCAGCCGGTTTGGTCTTCGACATCCGTCTTAATTTCAACCAATCCAAGAAACCGGCTCTTTTATTACGGAAAAAAACCGGTAGGGTTTGATGGCTGTCGCCGTTGATGAGATTAACTTTTTTTCCGTATCCGAGCTTTCGCATTTCGGATTGCACGAAGTTAGGTCCAGGGTTTGGAACATCGGCGTAATTCGCCGCCCATAAATCAAACCCGTATATGTCCGCTTGCGGCACACGCGCCGCCACCATCGCCATCGAGAATCCGCGCCGCACGCCTATTTCTAAGTAAGCCTTCGGCTGCAGTTCGCGCGCGAGCCACGAGACGAAGCACCGCGTTTCAATGCGCTTTGACTCGACCGCTTCAATTATCGGGGCTGTCCAAACTGGATCGAGAACAAGGGTTCTCATAATCTCCAGAACAAACCGGCAATTTTCCTCCGCTGCGACTTGCCGGTATAAGTCGTCTGATTTTATGTTCCGCCAATAAATTGAATTCATACCGGGCTTGCGCCGATTGTTTTTCTTTTCTTCTTAAGGGTTTTGTTTTGCCTGTGCCGGGCGCGATACCGACGGCGCTGTTTTCGGCAGCTCGGTTACGTGATGCGACACCGCCTGCCATTGTTTTTTGCGTTTGAGCCAAACGTCTGTCGCCGTAAAGTCAACGGTCGCAGGCACGCCGGCAACGACCTTCGGTTGTTTGTAATAAGTCGTAACTACCGCTGTCGTTGTGGAGTAAACGCGCACTTTGGTTTTTTCGGCGACATATGTTTTCGATTCGGAATTTTTCAGCATCCATTCGATAAAACGGTTTTTTTCCGTTTGTGATTCGGTAAAATCAGCTCCGGCTGGCACAAAATCGTCGGCAAGAAGTTCTCTGAGCGCAATCGAATCGCGTTTATTGAAGGCTTGCATCAATCTTAGTTCAAGGTCGAAGATTCTGGTTTCAATTTGCGCCGCCGTTTCTTTGGCTTCGACGTTATTAGTTGATTCCTCCATCACAACTACCGGCGGATCGTTCGATACGCTTCCCGGAAGCGCTTGACGCCAAGCGTCTATCGTCGTTTGCGGCTTTTTATCCGCGTCTTGAGCGTAACTGTCGATACTCGCCGATGCAGTCAGTAAAAGCATAACGACGGCTATAATTATTTTTCGCATAAATTTATTTCTCTCCGTTTTACCGAGCGTTTTATAAAGCACGAAAGCCGTTATGCTTAACGCGAAACGCGTAAATTATTTTTCACGCTTTTAAGTCCTTTGACCGTTTGAATAAGTTGTCCGGCTTTTGTCTTCTGGGCTTCGCTTGAGACGCTGCCGGTCAAGACGGCGTTGCCTTCCTTAATTTCGACGATGACGGAGTTTAACAATTCTTCGTCCGAACTCAGCGCGCTGCGTGCCTGCGCCAGGAAAAACATATCATTGCCGCCGCTGCCAATTTGCGGCGTCGGTTCTTTTACCGAAACCGACGACTTTTTATCCTTGTTGACTGTCGGCACAGAAGTGTTATTAACGATTGTCGTTGTCGGAGTATTCAGTGGAGCAGCGGCGGCAACATTATTATTATTTAAATTTGTCGCCGCTTGATTTACATTTTGATTTACATTAGCGGTTTTCGCGGTTTCAGGCGCGTTGTTTTGCGAGCAGCCCGACAAAATTACCGTAATCAAAACTAAAATAATTTTAGACCTCGTTCCGTTGTTTATTTTTTCAACCATTTTTTTAACTTTTAAGTACATAAATTCTTTTGCAGACAGCGCGAATTTTATACCAGTTCCGGCTATCGTGAAATTGTTGTTGATGTAACTGAAATTTATTCCATAGCTTCGCACTTATCTTGAATGTCTGTCAACTTTTCGCAAAAGCGGCTGTCCGTGCCTGACTCTCGATAGAAAGTTCATCAAACGCTTCTTAGTTGATAATTTACTTCGTTGAGGTTTCCCGAATTCCTCCCAAAAATCGTTTGAACGCTTTTGAGCATAATTAACGAGGTAATTTTTGACGCCATCCTCGTCAGGAACTATGAAAATTACATCGTCGATAATCTGAACGAATGATTTCTCGGCTGATTGTGAAAGAACGTCAAGGATGTCGAAAATTGTCGCCCATTAATACGGATTGTGGGGCAGCGGAGGAGCGCACAAGAACAAGCGAGCATCGTCAATCAAGATGATGTCTTCTGTGCGATTCGAGATACAGGCTAATTCACCCAAAAGCGGACACTCGTCAGTTTCGCCGGCTGTTTCGCCGCCCGACCAATGCCCGTCGAGCCAGAATATGGCGCTGCGCTCGCCGATGTCTTTGACGATTTGCCTTAAAATATCTCTGGAATCACCAAAATGCGGATTAACGCCTTTTATTTGCGCCAACTCTGCGCTGTGCCGTTTGTAAAGACTTTCCGCCCGCTCAATGGTGTGAACGGTTTCAAAATAATTTGCCGCCCACTTGGTCGTGTCGCCCTGAAACGTGCCTGTTTCCACAAAAATCGTCGAATCGTTGAGCCGCGCCAGATCGATTACGATTTGCTCCGGCACTCCCATATTTACTATTCCCATTTTCTTTTCCAGTTTCAACGCCCGTCTTCTAAATTTCCGATTTGTTGACATTTATACCGGTCATTTTCCGGCGACTAATAATTGTGAACGCCACACCGGTGGTGTTACATCAGGCGTCGCGCATCCAGTCCCAACTCAGCAAATGTTTGTCCTCGTCTTTTAAGCAAACTCCGGCGGCTTTTCGGTAGACGGCTCTGTATGCTTTGGACGTGCGCTCCGGGTCGAAGTTTTGCAGTCGAGAGAAACCGCGCGCGATGAACTCCGCCCGGAGATTTTCGTCCGACGACATTTTTTTTATGGCGGTTGCGATTTCTTCGACTGAAAAAGGGTCGAAAAATAAAGCCGCTCCCGCCGCTTGTTCGGGCAGGGAAGTTATCGACGAGCAGGCGGCTGCGACGCCGTGCTGCCACGCTTCAAAAAGCGGTCCGCTTGCCGCTTCAAAAAGCGTCGGTATGATAACGAATTGCGCTTTGCGGTAAAGAAGACCTAGCTCCTTGTAATCGACGATACCCGTAAATTTGATTTGCTCCTCGAGTTTTAAATCGTGCAGCCGCCGCTCGATTTGCGGGTAAAAAGAATTTTTATGACCCGTGCAGACGACGTTTATTTTCAGTAGTTCGCTTTCACGAAGCAGCGCGACGGCTTCGAGCAGGCGAATATGATTTTTATGCTCCCACGTCATTGCCGGATAAAGCACGAACGGACGCGGCGGAAAGTCGTATTTTTCAAAAACCGCGCTCGCGTCTTTTTCCGTAAAATCGTGCAGCGCCGCCGCGGGCGGCGCCCAGGGAATGACCTGTATTTTACCGGCTGATATTTCGTATCTCTCCGCCACGTCCTGTTTGACGAATTGAGAAGCCGTTACGACCGTATGCGCCGCGCGGCACGCCGCGCGGTAAATGATTTCGCGTCTTTGAATTTCTTCCGGCGCGAAGAATTTCGGGTAATGCAGATGCTGCAAATCGTGCGGGTTATAAACGGTCGGCACTTGGCACGAGACGTAATCCTGGTAAGGAAAGTGAATGACATCGCAGTTCAAATTTTCATAAAAGCCGTCGGATGTCGGCACGCCGACACTCTGTTTGGATGGCTGCGGCGCGACCATTCGCTTGATGCCGCGCGCGAGCGGACGCAAAACGCGCCGGAAATTTTCCGCGCGACGCTGTTTTTGCCGCGCTTCCGGCTGCGGAGCGCGGACAATGGTTTGCCGCTCGCTTAAAAGCGGCTTCAACCAATCAGGGTCAGACCAATGACCGATGAAGACATACTCTTCATCGCCGTCGAGCCGTCCGAGTGCGGTCAAAATTCGCAGCACGGTTTCTATTCCGCCCGCGCCGCTGCCCGACGGAATCTGCGCGTTAATTGCGATTCGTAATTTTTTCCTCAAGCCAAACTCTCCAAAGCTGTTTTAATAAGCGCAATTCAAATGATGAACCGGCAACCGTTATTTTTCTTCGTTAGTAATTCGTAATTTGAATTTCGATTTTTTACGAAATGCTCATCATTTGGCGACACCATTGTTCGAGAACGAGCGCCTTGAACGAAAGCGGGCTGGCGACTTGAGCCGGAAATTCTCCTTTTGACAGCCGCAGCCCGCTCGCGCCAGTTAAAACGTCCGACTGCACCAGATAACCGTCGGCTAATGATTCGCCGTAAGCGGCGAAAAGAGCGGTGTGCCATTCGTGCGTCGGCGGCGCGAAGCCGCGTTTCGGACGGCTTAAAACCCAGTCGGGCAGCACGTCTTTGACCGCTTCTTTGAGCCAGTGTTTCGGCGGCAGCAGCGCGTCCGATTGATTTTTTCGCAATCCGACAATCGTTTCGACAAATTTATAATCAATCAGCGGCAAACGCATTTCCACTGACGAAGCCATTCCCAGACGGTCGCCCTGAACGATTCCATTTTCGCGCAGATACGAAGCGCAAATCGCGGCGATTAAAGCGGTTTCAATAGAGCCGCCGCCGCCAGCGGAAAAAGCAAAAAACGAACGAGCATCATCGTCGTCAATCTGCTCTTTGAATTTCGGACTGTAGAACGACGGAATTTGCGCCGCTGCCTGTGTAAAATCAAGCGAGCTTTCATAAAAAACTACGCGGTCGGACGCTCTAAATCGTCTTCTGACATTTCGCCAATTTGTGCGAACGCCGCCGAAATCGCGCGCCCAAGCCGACACCGCGCCGCGCGAGCGATTTTTCGGAAAGTTAAACTCCAGCGATTGAAAGAGCGCCTGCGAGAGTGGGCGGCGCGACAAGCGGTTTTTTTTCATCGTCTCGCCGAACGCATCGCGCGTTTGCGGATAGCCCCAAAACAATTCGTCGCCGCCCTGACCCTGCAATAGAACCGGAACGCCGTTTTCGCGAGCGAGCTTCATCACGGCGTAATAGCCGAAACCTGAAATGTCGGCAATCGGGTCGTCGCGCCAGTAATTAAGTTCGGGAAAGAAATCGACTATCGTTTGCGTGTCAAGCTCGACATCGAAAAACGGCACGCTCAAAAAACGCGCGAAAGCTTCGGCGTCGGCGCGCTCGTCCGATTCGGGTCTACCTGTATAACCGACGCTGAACGCGCACAAATCCGGCTGACGGCGGGCGGCGAAAGCGGCAACGATGCTCGAATCCAAACCGCCGCTCAAAGCCGTGCCGATCGGCACGTCCGAACGAATCGTCAATTCGCTGACTTCTTCAAGTTGACGGCGAATCAAATCTTCCGGTTTGCCTTCGAGCGGCGGCGCGTCTTCCATTCGCCAGTAAGTTTTTTCTTCGATGCACCATTCTTTGGCATCGACGACAAGCATTCGCGCCGCGTCCAATTTTCGCACGCCTTTTACTGCCGTGAGCGGTTCAGGCACGTATTGATAATGAAAATAAAGATTGACGGCGCGCGCGTCCAGCTCGAACGGAACAAGCCCGGAATGGAGCAGACTTTTTAATTCGGAAGCGAAGAACAACTCGCCGTCGCGCTCGAACAGATAGAGCGGTTTTTCGCCCATTCGGTCGCGCGCTAAAATCAGACGCTCGCGGCGGTTGTCCCATAAAGCGAAAGCGAACATTCCGCGCAGATGATTGACGAAATCCGCCGGATTTTCTTCGTAAAGATGCAGAATGACTTCGCCGTCCGATTCGGTGCGAAAGCCGTGTCCGGACGCTTTCAGACGATTTCGCAACTCGATGTAGTTGTAAATTTCCCCGTTTACGATAAGGGCGAGCGATTCGTCTTCGTTGTAGAGCGGCTGCCAGCCGCCGTTCGGGTCGATGATGCAGAGACGACGCGAGGCGAGCGCAACGTGATTTGAGAAAAATTCGCCTGCGCCGTCCGGTCCGCGATGAACTTGAGCCGCGCTCATCCGCGAAACCGCCGCTTTTAATTCGTTCGACAATTTGTTTCTCGTTACAACTCCGCTAATTCCGCACACTCTTTTTATCTCCAAAGCAACTTCTATTCGCCGCCTGCACGGGATAGCAGTTGCGCAAAATCGTATTTCTCTTTGTGTCTGCAAAACTCGGGACTGAGCAAGCGCCGAAAATCTTCGTAGCGCAGCATCGTCGAAGCGAGCCGGGTTAAATCTTCGGGCGTCGACGATTGCGGCGCGAAGCGGTAACGGAAAAACATTTCGCGCGCGTCCGTCGTGCGAAACAAAATGTCCTGTAGAAAATTGCCCGCGCGGTCTTCGCCGATTAACTCTATCACGCCGCCCGCGTGCGCCGACGGCAGCAGCATATTTGAGCCGTGAACGCCGACGACGATATGACTTGCCGCGTAACGCTCGCACCACGCGCGCTCATTTTTCTCGTCGATTTTCGTCAGCCTCAAATCCGAAATCCATACGGGCAAACCGCCCGCTTCGCCCAAACCGGCGACGGCGAAATCAAGCGCCGGAAATTCGCCGCGCAAGCGTTCGGCGAGTTCGACGACTTTGCGCGCTTGCATATCGGTTCGCTTTTGAGCGACGCCGAAACGCCGTTTTATTTTCGCAACGCGCCCGGCGTGTAAATCGCCCGCCGTTTCCCACAAACGGTCTTCGCGCCAGATGAATGTGATAACCGGATTGTTTCTTTTCTTGCCGAAATTTTCGAGCGGAAAAGGCGCGACGCGCGTAAAGCGTTCGATGTCGAAATCTTCGCCGTGCGGATGCGAGAAAGCGACGCTTAAAAAAACTTCCCGAAAAGATTCGAGCCGCGCGCCGATTTCGTTTGCCAGCCAATCGTTCCATTCCGTTCCCCGCCGCAGCGGTAAATCAACAATCCAAGCCTCCGCAACACCGTCGGGCAGCAGCCATTCGAGAAACGGCGGGCAAATCACGATCAAACTAACGTCCAGCTGAAAATCAAGATAATACTGCGCGTTCAGTAATTTGAGCAGCGAATGACCGTATAAAGTGTCCAGACAATTCAGCACAACCGCTTTGTTTTTAAGGTTTGCGAAGCGGCGAACTTTAAAGCCAACCGGTTTTGCCGAGCGTTTTTGATAGCTGTCGGCGAGCCACGCGGCAAACCAAACGGCGTTTGAATCGTCAATCGCCGCGCCGGTTTTTTTATCGAGCAAAACGGGCGTGTATAAACCTTGTCCGGCGGGCAAATCGGCGTAAAATTCGCGCTTGCAGTCAGGACAGCGCAGATCCGCCAGATTCCGCATTCCGGTAATCAGCCAATCGAACGCAATTAAATTTGCCGCGCAATTGGGACATTTACTCGAACATTCAATATCCGGCTTCAAACAAATCATGTTGAAAATTCCTCAAAGCGGCATAACGATTCGGCGAAAACAAGCCGGAACAAAAGCCGTTTGAGCTTATTCGGTCATCAAACTTTAATCAGATATCAACGATTCGTTCAAACGGTCGTTTATCAACATTAAAAAAGCGAAACTGCCAACCATATATGAAGCGGTAAAATACCTTTCCCAATCTGAGGGAAAAAGCGCGAAATGAACGGCTACATAGATAAAACAAACATACGTCAGCACCGCCGGAAAGGATTTGAGAGCGGCGGATGTTTTCATAACGCGCGACCGGATCAGGTAAAACGAATACACGGTCAGCAGCGCGTATACTGAAAACGCTTTGTTAAAAAACATAATTATTGAGCCTCTGAACAGTATGTTAAAGTATTGGCTGGCTGTTAAAGTCGGCGGCGCGGAAATCTGATGGGCGGACAATTCGATAAACGAGTGATAAAAAATAACAGACCAGCCGACGTATCCGAAATAAGCTCCAAGACCGATGTAGACCGCGATCGAAATTATTGCCGACAAAGCCGCTTTCCATCTATTTTTATTGTCAAACAAAAATATAAAAAACAATAATGGAATTGTAAACAAAATAAGATCGGTTCTCACGCCGATAATGATTGGTAAAACAATTAATAACAGTGTCACGCGCGATTTTAAATAAAGATAAATTGACGCGATGATCGCCAGAAAAGCCAATCCGTCAGGCGTCGAGAGCACGGTCACTTGACGCACTTCGAAGATCAGGGCTAACGGCGGCACAGCGTAAATCAGAGGCTTTGCCAAAAAAGCGGCGGACATAAAATAAAGCAGACCAATCGCCGCGCCGACTGCAAGACCGGAAATTAAATGAGTTGCGAACACGATATTAGCTCCTGCCTTGTTGAGCAAATATATCAGACTGGTATATATCAGACGGGTTCGATAATTAGGCAGTTGTTCGCCAAACGCGGCGGCGTTCGAACTCACCGAATGTCGGTAGCTGTCGCCTGTTTCGTCAACCAATTCAGCATATTTCGCGGCTGGAACCGCATTTCGCGTTTCTTGAAACGCAGACCAATGAAGCGATTCGGCATTGTGCTGTTCAAACGAGTTCGCACAGGCAATATAGGCAATCATATCCCAGTTATATTCTGGTTTGCGGACGGACTGAAAAAGGCAGAAGGCTGCCAAAAGCAGAAATAATAACGGAGCTGCAAGTCGTTCAATAAGTTTCATTTTTATTAGTTTTGTCCTTAATCGGCGGCGGGAAAGTTTGTGTAACATTAGTCATTTTCTACTTTAAGATAAGTATAATTTTCGTGTTTTTTGTTCAGCAAATGGGCAGCAGCACGATTAAGCTAACGTCCAGCTGAAAATCAAGATAATACTGCGCGTTCAGTAATTTGAGCAGCGAATGACCGTATAAAGTATCGAGACAGTTGAGCAAAATTACTTTGTCTTTTACCGCCGAAAATTTCCGCGTTTGAAAGCCGCGCCGCTCTTTCGTTCGCCGCTTGTAAGAATCAGCCAGCCAGTCGGCAAACCAGCCGACGTTATAATCGTCATAAACCGCGCCGAATTTTTTATCAAATAAAATCGGCGTGTATAATGCTTGTCCGGCGGGTAAATCGCCGTAAAATTCGCTTTTGCATTGCGGACATCGAGAGTCCGCGAGATTTCGCATTCCGGTTATCAAAAAACCGGACGCCGTTAGAACCGAATGACAATGCGGACATTCGCGCGGCGGTATTTCCAAAGTCGATTTCAAGCGAATCATCTATATTGATTTTTAAACGGGCGTCGCAACGTGCATAGAATATCGAGCGGTTTCGACGCTTTGCCGTCCGGGGAAAATCGGGTCGCCTTTTATTATATTGCGAATTTTATAATCGATTTCTTTCAGGAAATCTTCAATTTCTTCGGGACGATTTCCCATATCAAAAGTCGTCTGACCGAACTCGAAGGTCAGACAACGGACGCGCTTTTGTCGCAGCATATTTCGCGCTCCGCGCAAAACCTGTAGCTCCGCGCCTTCGACGTCAATCTCCAATAAATCAATCGATTCGATGTTTTCGCGCTCGCAGTAATCGTCAACGGTCGTCGCGGCGATTTCCTCGATAGCGATAGGCTCGATGTCCAATCCGTATTTTTTGAGCGGACGCGCCGCCTGCGAGTTAAAGCTCGAATATGCTCCGTCGTAGACGTGCAGCCGAATCGTTCCGTTTTTGTCGGACAAAGCCAGATTATTGAGCCGAACATTGCGCCTTTCGGCTGCGCCGCACACGAGTTCGAGCTTTTTGTAGACGGTGCTGCTTGCTTCAAAAGCGTGAACCTTTCCGTTGCCGATAAAACGCGAAAAAAGCAGCGTCAATTCGCCGATGTTCGCCCCGACATCAAACACGGTCATTCCCTCGCGCAAATACTCCAGATAAAAAATTCTCTCGGCGCGCTCGATTTCCTCAAAAGAAGACGGCGCGGGCGATTCGAGAAGACGATTGATTCGATATTTGACGCTGTTTAAGATTTTGGAGATTTGCCGCATTCCTTTTTAATTCACGCTGCAATATAGGATTCGATAGCTTTTAATTCTTTTTTTTTGTGTCCGGCAGATGTTTATAATAATTTATAACCTGCGATTGAATCTGTTGTCTGTTCGCTCTTTTTCTTATAATTTCTCGGTTGATAATGGACGCGGAGTTGAACAATTCATCGTCGCTCAATGCTCTGTCGACTGCGCGGGCGATTTCGTCTGGATATAAAGCGCGGGCTAACAGCCCGTTTTTGCCGTCCTCGATCCATTCTTTGATGGATTCGAGCGGCGAGACTACGGGCAGCGTTCCGACCGACATTGCTTCGAGTAAAGTCATGGGTGTGCCGTCGGAAAAAGAAGGCGAAACCATTATTCGCGCACGCTTCATCAAATCCAGAACCTCGTTTTTTCTTAATTGAGTATGAACGCGGCAGTATTTTTTAAACGCTTCGGGCATTAACGACAAATACCTTTTTACATCCTCGGAAGTCATCAGTAAATGAACCTCAAATCCTTCGAGTTTGTCCCGCAAACTGTTTAAAGCTTCCAAAACAGGCAAAAATTTGTTTTCAAAACCTTCGTATGCTTTGGGAAGAAGTATAACGTTTCTTTTTTCAACGGGCAGACCGTCCGTATTTTTATAAACGTCTATGCCGCCGGTTACCGGAACCGCGAAATCGAAGGCTAAATTTTTTTCCGGCAAACCGAGATTCAAGGCGTTGCCGATGTCGCGCTCGCAGTCGGCGATAAAGCCGTCGCAATTGCTTAACACCTCTTTTATCTGCGGTTTGTCTTCCGCGTGGTCTTTCCCCAAATTAATATCGGTGCCCCAGGAAGAGGTGACGAAAAGCGGGCGATTGGTTTTTAATTTACTCAACGCCCGCCACGTGAAGTAGCTTACAGGCAGCATCGAGAGGCTGTGAACGATGTCCGGTTTCCATTTACCGATTACCCGCCGAAGATACCAATCGTTGAGCGGCGCTCGATGTATTATTCGATCGGAAAAAAATTTTGCGTATTTCGAATCGGGAAATAGCGCGATTATTTTTCGGTTTTCTCTGTGTATTCTCGGGTGTTGTAAAACATATGTCGGCTTTTTCCATTTTTGAGGCAGATACGTTCCTTCGACCACGAGATTATGGGCGAAAACCCGCACGTCAAACTCGTTATCGTCCTCGAATAAATCAATCCACGACTGAGAATGCATAATCTCAGTATTGCAAACGACCAGAACACGCATAATTTGTCTTCAAACCGGCTGAAATTGCTTTACGATTGTTCATATTACCGCATATCGAATTAGCGGGAAGAATCCGAATCTAAAACGCGCCATTCGGCGTCGACCAGAGAACAGCCGTGCGAAATCGGCGGCACGACGCCCGAGCCATAAAAATCTCCTTCAACCACCATCAACTCGCTGGCATCGTCAATTCTGTCGAGATAATCGTCGCCGCTCATAACACTTATGCCCAGACGATAAGTCGCCGGAGGCAAGGGCAGGCGTCGTATGCGGCAGACGAAAGCCCCATTCGGCGGCAGATAATTCCAACTGTCGCCCGTCAGCCGGTTGTGCTGCAAAAATACGGGAACGTCCAGATAAGTTCGCACCATAAAGCACATACTCGCGTTAGACTGCCGGTAGTTTTGCGACGTTTCAAAGTGAAAGTAAATGTCAACGTCCTGACCTGACATCGCGTTATAAAGCGGATTGCCGTCTAAATCTTTAATTTCTATCGAGGTAACGCGCACTTCGCCCGAACCGCTCCGGTCGGTGCGCTCTTTCAGATTTGAATCGAAGTTTTTATTGACGCTTTCGAGATAATGCGAAATAGCGCGCGATTGTTCGCCGACGAAAGTCGCTTTACCCTGTTCCAAAACGACGGCACGCCCGCACAGATTTTCGACGGCAGCCATATTATGACTGACAAACAGAACCGTTCGCCCTGACTCTGCCACGTCCTGCACTTTGCCGAGACATTTTTTCTGAAACTGCTGGTCGCCGACCGCCAGAACTTCGTCGATAATTAATATGTCGGGATTCAAATGAGCAGCGACCGAAAAGGCGAGGCGCATATACATACCGCTCGAATAATGTTTGACGGCGGTGTCGAGAAACTTTTCGATTTCGGCGAAGGCGACAATCTCGTCGAACAGCCGTTTGATTTCGGCGTTTTTCAAGCCGAGAATCGCGCCGTTGACAAATATGTTTTCGCGCCCCGTTAAATCCTGATGAAAGCCCGTGCCGACTTCCAAAAGACTGTTTACGTTGCCGTATAACTCTATGCGCCCGCTGGTCGGTTCGGTAATTCGTGCGAGAATTTTTAGCAAAGTGGATTTGCCCGCGCCGTTGCGTCCGATGATGCCGACGACTTCGCCGGGCGCGACTTCAAAGCTGATGTCGCGTAAAGCCCAAAATAAATCCGGCTTCATCCGATTTTTTCGGGAAAGATTTCTGAGCGACGAGAGCGCCATTTTAGAGACGCTTTCGCGCAGCGTAGTGTAAGGTTCGGAACGATTTCCGACTCTGTATTGTTTGCTTAAATTTTCGACTTTAATTATCGGTTTCATCAATTTGCGAAGTTGCCCGAATTACAGAATACGCCGTTACCGTCGTTTTTGTGATGCGAAAATCAAAGCGGCGCGGATAATTTCATCGAGCTGGGCAACGAGTTTCTCGAACGTGTGTTCGCGCAGCGTGCGGCGCTGACCGGCGGCGGCTATCGAGCGCCGCTCGGCTTCGTGTTCGAATATGTATTTGACTTTTTCGACGCACTCTTCCGCCGTGCGATAAGTCAAAACTTCCTTGTCCGGTTCAAACAAATCCGACAGATTTTCCCGCCAATCGGTCAGCAGACACGCGCCAACTCCCGTCGCTTCAAACAAGCGCATATTCGACGCGCTTACCTGCGAAATGTCGATATGATTGTTGAAAACAACGCGGCTCGCGCGAAGGCGCTGAAACATCTCGATACCGAATACGGGCGGGTGAGTCCGGCGCGCGAGTCGCTGGTCAACGTATTGGTTCAAAATCGGCGGCGCATTCCAGTGAGCGACTTTTCGCGCCAGCGGCAGCGCGTTCAAAACTTGTTCGGAAACTCTTGCGCGGCGCGCGGCACTGACGATTTTATATGCGTTTCGGCGAGCGTAAATATCGCGCCGCTCTTTAAAAGAGGGGCGTTTTATTTCCGACCAAATTTGCAGATTCGTTGACTTGACGAGCTGAAGCAATAAGCGCTCGCGCTCCAGATGAAAGCGGTTTTGTTTGACAACCGAGCCGACGAAGGCAAAATCTGTGTCCGGCTCGGACTTTAAATCGAGCTGGTTCAAAATGCGCGGCGCAAAACCGTGATTAACGTGATGGCTGCGAACCCCTTCAGCGCGGAAACCGGCTACTAATTCGGGAACGCAAGAAAGCGCGATGTCCCACTCGCGGAAAACCGACAAATCGTTGTAAGGCGCTCCGCACCAGCCGACGACGAGTCGAATCGAAGGACATTCGCGTCTTATATTTTTCAGAAATTCAGCCGTAAAAGTCGAGTAATCGAGAACCAGCAGCACATCCGGGCGAAACGCTTTGATTTGCGCCGTCGCAATCTCAAACAGCCAGTCATTTTCAATAAACCTCGCATTATTCTCGCTCGCCCAAGTTTTCTGCAAAAATTCGGCGTTGGCGACGATGTCGGTCGTTTCGTAATTTAATTTGGTTAAAGCGCTAGTCCAAAAATCAGCAGAACCAAAGCAGTCATCAATCAGCGCACTATGCTGAACGGAATATGGCTGCCCCTCTAGGTGCGGTCGTTTTGCATAAAAACTTTGCAGATAAGCAGTATAATAAATGCCTAATTTGAGTAAGCGCATAGCTGATGAATACGACTAAATTTCCAGATGAAGAATGATATTACCGGTTGACTCTTCAACGCCTGTTTGACGAAAGCCGTGCCGATACAATTTGCTCATCGCTGTGTTATCCGGGTGATACTTTGCCATTAACCGCTTGACTTCCGATAATCTGCAAATGCACTTGGCGGTTTCAACAGTCAAACTCATAAGAGCATTGCCGCGATATTTTTCATCCGTTAAAATTCCATAAGACGGAATTTCGTAACCGGCATCCCAGCCTCGCAGCATAAACACACTAACCAGCTCGGCTTCCCAAAAGACTCCTGAATAAATATCCATCCTGCACTTCGATAATACTTCGGCAATTTCGCTTTCGTCGGAACCGAATGCGTAAAAAAAGCGCAAATACTCGGACGATTGCGAGCGCATAAAGGCAGAAACGGCGGCGGCGTCTGCCGGTTCAAGCGGACGAATTATAAAAGATTTATGCAAAGACATCGGTTAACCGAAAATTCGGATTGATTGTTAAATACGATTACAAACTCTATATGCAAATTTAACCCAAGTGTTCCAAAAAGTTAAATTTCGTGTCGCATTTTGTGAAGGTATTAAGCCAGCGGGTCATCAGTTTCCTTCATAACCCACAAAACGGCAGCCAGCTTCTTCAATCGGCTTTGTATGATTGAATTTTTAAATCGCTCTCTTTAGGGCAAAGAAATATATTTTTCGATTATTTCATTTGTAAGTATATAGCTGAACTTTTCCGCCCCCTGCGTGCTTAAATGGTCGCTGTCGAAAAAATCTTCGGGGCTGAACCGCTCGTCTCTTAAATAATTTGCGTATTCCAATCCGTATTTTCGCGACAACGCTTGAATTTCCTTTTGCATACGCTCGTATCTTTCGGCATTCAGATTATTGTAATAAGTATGAAAACACGGCGTCGTTATAAAAGCCGCCCGAATATCTCTTTGCTTTAGAGCAATTAATAACTCGTCCAAATATTTAATGTTTTGAGCAATATATTTCGCCTTCATTGCGGCTTCGTGGCGCTTCACAGCAATTTGACCGTTCCTCAAATCAAATTCTTTAGTAGTTAGCAGATTGGCATCGCCTCCGCTTTCGTCAATTTGGTCTTGCCCCGACATCTTTCCTGTTAATAAAAAATAACGGCTTCGCTGAATACCGAAAAGAGCAATTGCGCTATAGTCAGCTATTTTAGGGACAGAAGTCTGGCGCGGGATTCCCCAATCCTTGTAATAAAAATTAGTTTGCGCAGCTCCATTGCTGTCCTCCATCAGGTATTCAAATGAAAGATAGCTAACGGTAATAATTACAAGTTTGGCACGGGAGGCTTGGGGTAAATACTTGAGCAGAATTCGCGTGTCGTAATACAAATCCTGACCGGGATATGCGATGCTGACAGCCGGAGCGCCGAGCAGCAACGGTTTGATTCCTTCGTAGGCGTGAGATGAACCCGTGATAATAATCTGCGCACGGTCAAGATTCTGTTCAACCCTTGAGCGCTTATAAGCGAAATTACTCGGAATCGATTTTGCTTTATAATCAATTACCGCAAATAAAATCAACAGCGGAAAAATGAATAATACTGCTTTTAATATAAACCTCAACATTTTTTAAAATTGAAAATAGAAAAATTTACGATTACTGAACTCGCCGGCGAAAAAGATAATCAAAATGAAAGCATAATAAACCGCCCACCGAAACCAAATCGGCTTTTCCGCCAATAGCTCGCGCAGATTTCGCTTTCTTTGAATATAGTCGATAAATTCGATGAAAACTATTGCTGCCAGACATAATACAAGTTGAGCAAACGAAACGGGAAGACCGGCAATGTGTTGAAACGGATTAATAATGCTCGAAGCGGTTGCCCGATGTATGTAAATCATATCGGATATACTGTTTGACCGAAAAACCATCAACGAATAACAAATCAGACTGAAGGTGATTACGATTTTAATAAAACGGTGTAAATTCGGGTAGCGAATCAAGCCGACAGCTTTTACAAAGGCGGCGCGCAAGTTTGCCGTCCAAATCGAGAATAATATATAAAACCCGTTTATCGCGCCCCACATTATAAAATTCCAGCCCGCACCGTGCCATATTCCGCTGATTAAAAAAATAAAGAATATATTAAAATATCTCGAAGCCGCAGAACCGTGACTTCCGCCAAGCGGAATATACAGATAATCCCTAAACCACGAAGACAGCGAAATATGCCAGCGCTGCCAATATTCGGCGATTGACTTGGATTGATACGGGCGGTTGAAATTCGTCATCAATCTAAAGCCCATCACTTCAGCCGCGCCGATGGCAATATCGGAATAGCCCGAAAAATCGCAGTAAACCTGATAAGCGAAGAAAACCGTGGCGACGATTAAATTAATTCCGTCCCAAGCCTGCGGCTGGTTATACACCGCATCGACATAGACGGCTAAATTGTCGGCAACGACGATTTTTTTAAACAATCCCCATAACATCAGTTTCAAGCCGCTCGAAACTCTGTTTGAATCGAACTCGTGGCGCTCGTAAAACTGGTGAATTAAATTTTGCGGTCTTTCGATCGGTCCGGCGACGAGCTGCGGATAAAACATCACATAAAGAGCGTAAATGCCGAAATGCCGCTCGGCTTTTTGATTGCCGCGATAAACTTCTATCGTGTAGCTCATCGCCTGAAAAGTGTGAAAAGAGAGTCCGACGGGTAAGATAATCGAAAGCGCGTGCGCGGCATATTCGATGTTAAGCAGCCGCGCTGCTTGCAGTAAATTTTCGTTGAAAAAATCATAATACTTGAAAGCGAAAAGCACTCCGATATTTGCCGCGAGGCTCAGGACGAGAAAAAATTTCCGCTTTTTTCCGTGCGCTTTCTCGATTAAAATTCCAGCGAAATAATCGACGACGATGGTAAAAGCAAGAATTAAAATATAAACCGGTATGAAAAACATGTAGAAGATGCAGCTGGCGACAAGTAGATGCAACCACCTGAATCTGTGAGGCAAAAGAAAATAGAGAAGCGTAACGACGGGAAAGAAAATTATAAATTCGATAGAATTAAACAGCATTTAATTTGTCTTGATTTTCAGGTTATATCCTGCGTGAAACTTTAACCTTATCGTCTAAGAAAGTTAAATTTCGTCTCGAACTTTTTCTAAGATATTAAATCATCCGGTCAACCGCCTTTTATAATCCGCAAAACGGCGACAAACCTTTTCAATCAGCACTGTCAATTAAAATTTTTAAATTGCTCGCGAGCCGTTCAGCCTTCAAAGTTAAAAGTCCCGAAAGGATACGGTCAGTCTACAAACTTCACGCCGAATTTTAATATAATTTCAACAGAATTTTTCCGTCAATCAAAATTTTTCTTAAGCAGGTGAATCCAAATTTCATCAACGCGCGAATCATCTTAATAAAGAAGTATTAAACGCAAAAATTGCGGTTTAAGACTAAGAAGAAAAAGATTGCTTTGGCATTCAATTATGATAGAATGCCAAAACAATCTAATTTAATACAAGTTAGAAGCAAAATTCGTTTGCTCGAATTTGAGCGCTAAGTCTTAAGTTCGGATTTGTCAAAATCTTCTCCTACTCAGACGGAATTTAAAATCTTCACTATTGAGTTGGGGCGGGTGGTTAAAAATTATTTCAGGATACGAGGAGAATTAGTAAATGCAAAAAACGACACAAACTCTATTTATGATGGTAACTGCCATCGTAACTGCTGCGTCGCTGTTAATAGGCGGATTTCCCGGCACACAGGTAACACAAGCATCCAGTCACCGTGAAGCGCCGTTAATCAGTCTTGACCCGACAGCAGACGGAACCGACCTTTATGCGTTTGTCAGTCCTGACAGAGCGGGTACGGTTACAATCTTAGCCAACTATATCCCGGATCAAAACCCGGCGGGCGGACCGAACTTCTTTCGGTTCGACGACAGCGTTTTATACCAAATCCGGTTAGACAACAACGGCGACGGTCGGGTCGACCTAGCTTTCCAATTCCGATTCAGAACAGTAGTCGGGAACGGCGATTCGTTCCTTTACAACGGCGACTTTGACGGCAACGGCGAAGGAACCATCAACAGCCTGTCCGACCCTGACTTCAACGTCAAGCAGTTTATGGACGTAAATGTTCTCGTCCGCCAGGGCAGCCCTGACGCGCCGTCATTTGCAAATCTGGTGCTTGGCACAAATTTGCCGACGCCGCCGGTTAATGTCGGTGTCCGTTCGACGCCAAACTACGAAACGAATCTCGCCGAGCCTGCGATTACCAACGTTGCGACCGGCGCCGGCAACATAAGACTTTTCGCCGGACAGCGTGAAGAGGCTTTCTATGTTGACCTCGGTTCTATTTTTGACCTTGTCGGACTGCGCCCGTTTAACACGGCGCACGTAGCACCGCGTCCGACATCAAGTGGCATTGATGCTCTCGCGGGCGCTAATGTCCACACGATTGCAATGCAAATTCCGACATCACTGATTACGCGCACGGGCGCAGCGCCGACCGGAGCGACCGACCCGACGGCGATTCTCGGTATTTACACAACGTCAAGCCGTCCGGGAACGACAGTGTTGAACACCAACGGCACGAGAACCGCGGATTTGAATACTAACTGCGGCTCGCCATCTTCCCCGCAGGCAAGTATTACTCCGACTGCTAACTGTGTTCAGGTTTCACGAGTAGGCAATCCGCTTTTCAACGAATTGTTTATCCCGATGGGAACTTCGCCGACAATTTCGGAAAATGATAAAGACCGTTTCAACGCGGAACTTCCGGCGTCTGACGTAAACCGCATTGACTTTGTGCGCGGCACGGCGGCGCGTCCGGTAGAACCGGTAAATCTTATTAACGTGCTTTACAATCCGCCGGTTCTTGATGCGCCTACTTCAGGACGCATTGACTTAGTGCGTGTCTATCTGACAGGCGTCCCGGCAGGAACGGCTGGCAGCCCGGCGGGAACGCGCTTCCCGTTCGTGGCTGACCCGAATGACACGGCGGCGGGACCCGGCTCGGCTCCGGCTGAGTATTTGCGTTTGAACACGGCTGTTCCGGCGACTGCGCCCGGCTCGGAAAATCGCATCGGTTTTGCCGCGGGCGACTTTGCGGGTTATCCTAACGGTCGTCGTTTGGGCGACGACGTGGTTGACATCACATTACGTGCGGCGGCGGGAATTCTGCTTCCCGGCACTGCTTGTAACGGTGGCACGGCGAATTGTAACCAAGCGCCGAATAACATTCTCGGCGACGGTGTTAATCAGAACGAAAGAGCTTTTCGCTCGACGTTCCCGTATCTGGCAATGCCTTATGACGGCTATCAGTTTCCGAGAGGCTCAGGCGGTCGTGAGTGTGCTGCGGACACGACTTCGCCCTGCCCGTCACCCAGCCCGACGCCGAGACCGTAAGGACTCGGCAAATAAGACGGTTGCTGCTGTAACCGTAGATGCAAAAATAAAGAAGGCTGATGTGTTTCTTTCAGCCTTCTTTATTTTCAACAAACCGAAATAGGAAATAAAATCGTGGGCGATGTTTAACTTGAAACACCGCCCACGAACTTATTTTTATTAATGATATGCGTAAGCAACTTTATATAACAATTTTGGCGGGAGTCGCCATCGGAATTACTTTGGCTTTGATAGTTATGGCAGTTTCTAAAACTGCTTCTTCTCCTGAAACTGCACTTTTACAGCCCGTAAAAACCAATCAGGCAACGATGGCTGACCAGAGCATCGTCTCGGCTCAGGGAGTTATTGAAACCTTTCCCAAAGACTCTAAGGGATATAATATGTTAGCCGCAGCAATGCCTTATGACGGCTATCAGTTTCCGAGAGGCTCAGGCGGTCGTGAGTGTGCTGCGGACACGACTTCGCCCTGCCCGTCACCCAGCCCGACGCCGAGACCGTAAGGACTCGGCAAATAAGACGGTTGCTGCTGTAACCGTAGATGCAAAAATAAAGAAGGCTGATGTGTTTCTTTCAGCCTTCTTTATTTTCAACAAACCGAAATAGGAAATAAAATCGTGGGCGATGTTTAACTTGAAACACCGCCCACGAACTTATTTTTATTAATGATATGCGTAAGCAACTTTATATAACAATTTTGGCGGGAGTCGCCATCGGAATTACTTTGGCTTTGATAGTTATGGCAGTTTCTAAAACTGCTTCTTCTCCTGAAACTGCACTTTTACAGCCCGTAAAAACCAATCAGGCAACGATGGCTGACCAGAGCATCGTCTCGGCTCAGGGAGTTATTGAAACCTTTCCCAAAGACTCTAAGGGATATAATATGTTAGCCGCAGCCTTTATGCAGAAAGCCCGCGAAACCGGGGATTTCAGTTTTAATGCGCGTGCCGAAGAATCCCTGAAACAATCCTTTAAAGTAGCTCCCGATAATTACGAAGCATTGAAACTGCAAGCGGCACTGCTGCTTAGTTACCATCGTTTTGCGGAAGCGTTACAATTCGCACGGCGAGCGCAGGCGATTAATCCGCGCAATCATGATGTTTACGGCGCAATGGTTGACGCGCTGGTTGAGCTTGGTGATTATAAAGGCGCGGTCGAAGCCGCACAGACGATGGTTAATCTCAGACCGGACACTTCTTCTTATTCAAGAATTTCGTATTTGCGCGAGCTTCACGGCGATACGGAAGGTGCGATTGAGGCTATGAAAATGGCTGCCAAAGCCGCCAATCCAAAAAATCCCGAAAGCGTAGCCTGGTGTCGTGTTCATCTGGGCGACCAATTAATGAATTCAGGTAAATTAAACGAAGCCGAACGCGAATATGATTATGCTTTATTCTCGTTTCCCGATTATCATCTGGCGCTTGCCGCCAAAGCGCGCGCGCGATATGCCGCAGGCGATACTGAAAACGCAGTCGTATTTTATAAACGCGCGATTGAGCGCGTCCCGCTGCCCGATTATGTAGCCGCACTCGGAGATTTATACGCGAAACTAGGTCGCGCGGATGAAGCGAAACAGCAATACGAGCAGGTTGAGTTTATAGAAAAAATAGGTGCGGGCAGCGAAACTTACTCTCGACAGTTAGCTTTATTCTGGGCTGACCACGACATTCGGCTCGACGATGCATTAGCCGCGGCAGAGCGTGAACGCGCCGCGCGCAGCGACATTTATACTTGCGACGCGTTTGCCTGGTGTCTTTATAAAAAAGGCAGATTTGAAGAAGCGAAGACCGCCAGCGACGAAGCACTGCGTTTAAACACACGCGACGCTCGATTGCTTTATCACGCGGGTATGATTGCGCTCTCGAACGGCGATAAACAGAAAAGCTCCGACTATTTAAAGCAAGCCTTGGCGATTAACCCGACTTTCGATATTCTTCAGGCGGATATTGCTAAAGAAAAATTAAACACGCTTACGAGCAAATAATGGTTTCGACCGGATTTTTGTGCGGCGAGTTTGCTTGAGGATTAAAAAAGTCGCCGGAAATAAAATTAAGTTTTGTTTCTGACCGCTTTTTTTAATCGTCTGTAATCCTGTACGTAAGGTTTTGCAATCGAAATCAGAGGTTTCCGCAATGAAAGTTTGGAATTTAGATATTCCCACAACAAGCGGGAATGCCCGTAGTAAATGTAATTAAAAATATACGGATTCGTTAAAAACGCCTTGCAGACTATATATTTAAACGTGCCGAACTGCTTTCTGACGAAAAGCGGAAATTCTTTGAGAAAAACCGGGTCGCGCTTAAGGTTTGAGCTTAAACCGCCTTCTTCATAATCGGCAATCAGAAGCGGAATATACTGCTTGTTTATTTTGTCGTCGATAAAACACTTCAAGTTAAAAAACCAATCGGCGAAAACCTTATACCGTAAATCATATTTTCCGATAATGTCGAAAACGGCTCGGTGATAAAAGATACCTTGTTGACACAGATTGTCCCTGACAAAATCGGCGGCGGTAAATTCCCTGCCGTTGTAAATCTCCTGTCTTACAAAATAACAGTAGCCGTAAACGAGGCTCGGATTGTGATGCGGCAAAAATTCCTTGACTTGTTCTAAAATCTTTGGTCGCAGGCAATCGCCCGCGCCTATAAAATAAAGATATTCTCCTCCGGCTAAATCAATTGCTTTATTAAACGCGTCATAAACTCCAGCGTCCCTCTCGGACACGAGCGTTAAATCGCCTTCATACTTCTTTATAAAATCTAGAGTGTCGTCGGTCGAAGCGCCGTCAAAGACAATCAGCTCGAACAAATCCCGATTTTGAGAAAAAATTGAGTCCAAAGTATTTTCTACCTTCCGACCGCAATTATAAGTTGCCAGTATGATTGAAAATATTTTTCGGTTGACTGTTTCGGGTGATGACATAAAACGTCGATTGAAATTTTTATTAAACGTCTTTCCTGCATTTCTCCAGCGCGCAACACACTTTATCTATATCATTTTCAGTTAAGCCAGCCCACGTTGGCAAGCTGATTCCGTTGCGCGACAGATTTCCGGCAACCGGGAACGCCTCGTCGCCGCCGGCACAATCGGCGTATGGGGGTAGGGAATGCACTGGATAAAAAACGGGTCTGGTTTCAATTCCTTGTTTGCTTAACATCTCGATAACAACGTCGCGGTTATGCCATGCCTCCGGTTCGAGAACGATATTAAACATCCAGTAGACGTGGCGCGCCCAGCTCTGCTCGGTCTGCCAGCTCAAACCGCTCATCTGCCGCAAACGCTCGACGTAAAGACTTGCGACGCGCGCCCTTAATTCGAGCTGCCGGTCTATCTTTTCAAGCTGCGCCAGCCCGATCGCCGCCGGCAAATTCATCATCCGATAATTGTATCCGACAACCGTGTGCCAGTAACGGCGGTTCGAGTCCATTCCCTGACCGCGCAGAAGCCGCGCGCGCGTCGCAAGCGCGTCATCGTCGGTTAGGACCATACCGCCTTCGCCAGTAGTGATGATTTTGTTGGCGTAAAAACTAAAAACGGCGGCATCGCCGAGCGAGCCGACAACGCGACCGTCGCACACCGCGCCGTGAGCTTCTGCCGCGTCTTCGAGCAAAAACAAATTATGACGGCGCGCGATTTCCCTCAACTCGCGCATTTTTGCCGGATGCCCGTATAAGTGAACGGCGACGATGCCTTTTGTGCGCGGCGTGATTTCGGCTTCGATTCGGTTCGGGTCGAGATTCCACGTTTCCGTTTCCGAATCGACGAAAACGGGACGCGCGCCGCAGTAAGTAACCGCGTTTGCGGTTGCCACGAAAGTCAAGGTCGGCACAATCACTTCATCACCCGCCTGAACACCGAGCGCAAGCAGCGCCAGATGCAGCGCCACCGTCCCGTTGCAGCACGCAATGGCGTGTTTTACGCCGCAGAATTCCGCAAAGCCGTTCTCAAACAACTCGACGTATTTGCCCGCCGACGAAATCCATCCTGATTCCATACAGTCGTCTACGTATTTTTTTTCATTGCCTATAAAAAAAGGATTGGCGACGGGAATATCGTATGACATTTGGCGATTATATTTTTTTAACTTCCGAATCGAGATAAAGTTTTATGTGTCGGCAATACCGCAAAAACAGCCGCCTGAATCAAATTTCATTCGGCTGTTTGTGTTTGTTCCGGGCAATACGAAGACGATTTTGCATGTGGTTGAAATATAATTTCGCCAGGTAAAAACTGCTACCGACAGGCGCAAGCGTGAAAGCATTGGCGATAGATTGTAATGCTTCAAGGGAAAAACCGTCGCGTTTCCAGTTCAGGCGTCCGAAGTTGAAATGATGTGTGGCTAATCTTCTTTGCAAGCAGGCTTTTTCGGCGAGAGTTAATTGTTTTTGAAAACGCTTGGCAAACAGCGGCTCGTCGTGCAATCCTAAATCTCTGATTACTTCCAGCATTGCTCTGCCGTGATAGATGTTGGTATCGTGAACGTGCTTTGTCCAATATCGGGATAAAGTAAAAGCCGCGCGGCACGGTTTCTTTAAAACCATCTCTAAAATCAGAAACCAGTCGTCGGCAATTCTCATCTCCTCGTTCCACTTTGAAATGAACGAGGAACGCCGGATTAACAATGCCGAAGAAGGCGCAGGACACGTTCTGATAAAAAGCTCGCGAACTTCTTTTGCGTTTAACAGCAGCCAGTCGCCGTTTATATTATCGAGATACTTTTGCCAAATTCTGCTCAGTTGCTCGGAATCGTGAAATTCTTTGTTATCGGAAGTCTCCCGCCAATTGAGAAAAACAAAATCGGCTTGATGCTGCTGCAAGGATTCGACCGCTACTTTAAGAAAGTCTTCGTGCCAAACGTCGTCCGAATCTAGCGAAGCGATGTATTCGCCTTTCGCATAACTTAACCCTAAATTGCGCGCCGCCGCCTGACCTTTATTTTCCTGATAATAGTATTCGACGCTTTCAAATTCGGCGACCTTTTGCGCCGTCTCGTCGCCGGAGCCGTCATCGGCGACGATTATTTGAATCGGACTGTAACTTTGAGCCTTGACGCTCTTTATGGCTTCTGCAATCAGGTGGACGCGATTATAGGTCGGGATAATTACGGAAACTAACTTTTGAGTCATTATAATGTTTATATTTCGCTCTGTACGATGTTTAATTCTGCCCTGTTTCGGAAAGCTGTCCAAAAAGAAATTCGCACTTCCCATAATTCAATTTTTGAAAATTGATTTTATAAATTCATATTTGTTCGCTCAAAAACTGGATTTTATTCGGATAGTTTTTTAAGATAGTTATTGTCTTTTGCTTTAATATTCTATTGTCGATTGTGCTGTCAATATAAATATAGATGCGATGAATGCGGTGATTTACGAAACTGGTTTGCAATGTTGTCATCCATCTTTATTACTTCCGGTTTCAACTGCACAGCATCTTGCTTTGGTAAAAAGACAAACAAAAAACGAGCCGGGTATTTTGTATGAATACAGAAAAACGCAAACGACGCACGGCGTCCAAAACTTTTAAGGGTAGATTAAAGCATTTTTTAAAGAAACGAAAAACTCATTTATGGTTTTTGTTCTTTATTTTGTTTTTCTCCCTATCATATCTTATTTCCTTACATCTATTTTGGAAATACATATATACCACCCACGGATTCGGGTATCTGTATGAAAATTAATTCGTCAGTCTTTATACAATTTTTGCACTCGAGGCTGACGATGAAATCCAAGTCAACGTCGTCCGAGAATTCTTCTTAATAAATTTTAACCGTCGTTTTAATTGAAAATTTATTAGAGCGAGCCGTAACAGATAAGCGCGCCGACGCAGGTAATGACAAACGCGCTGAAAACCGGCAGCGTTTTGACAATTCGATTGTTGTTCAGTGTCGGATTGTTGAACAGCTTTCCGACATATAAAAACGCCAACCCGACGCCTGTCAAAGTCGCAGCTAAACCAAAGCTGAAAACGAGCGTCAAAACAATACCGTATCCGATGCGACCGAGCGAAATCGCCGAGAGCATTAAGACGAGCGCCGACGGACACGGAACAAGCCCGCCGGAAATTCCCAAACCGAGTAAACTGCGCCAGGTTACGTCCTTCGGCGGAAGATGCGTATGTGTCGAACCGCCGTGCGTGTGCGTCAAAACCTTCGATTGACCGTTCGGCGCGTCGGCATCTTCAAGCACGGAAAAATCGTGTTCGTCGAGCGAATGTGCCGCATCCGCGTGAGCGTATTGCTCGTTAGCTTTCCAGCCGAGCGCCGCGAAAAGACGGTCTTTGAAAAGCATCAAGCCGATAAAGAAAATTATCAAACCGGAAATGAAATTCAAGAAAGGCATTAAGGTTTCGGGTAAGATGTAACGCGACGCGAAAAACGCGATTAGTCCGAGCGCGAAAACGCCGAGCGTGTGCGTAATCGTTACGGTCGCGCCTAAAAACACGGCGTGTTTGATTGTTCCGCGCGAGCCGACCAGATATGCGCCGACCACTGTTTTTCCGTGTCCGGGCGAAAGCGCGTGCGCCGCGCCTAAACCGAACGCGAGCAGCAATCCGAGCAGAACTACCGACGGCGTGATTTCGCCCGTTATCAATTCGGCGAATCGGTCTTTTTCAACCGGTGCGGAAACTTGCCCGTCGCGGTTCTGCAAAGGTTTTGCGTTTTGCGGAATCGCGCTTGCGGTAAATGAAAATTCCGCCGTTTTTTCTCTGAGCGGCGCGGATAAATCCTGCGGATACGTTTTTAATTCGTTAGTGATGCCGCTTCCGAAAGCCGTGCTGTCGAAAACGTTGACGCCCGAGGAGCGCGCGACGACGATTTCGTTCCAGCCGATTCTTTCGTGATAATTTTTGTTTTCAAATCTAACTTGATGAACGCTGCTCGCGTCGGCATTTGGCAGATCGCCAATCAAATCCCATTTGATTTTCAGTATCGGCAAGTTTCCTGAACCTTCTTCCAAGCGGATGTTTTTTTCGGTCGAACGAAACTCTATTAATTGCCCGTCAACCGAAACTTGCAGCTTTGCAATATAATCTGGCGAAATCCTTTCGGCGTAAGCGTCGAGTTCGGCTTGCGAGAGAGCGCCGTCTTTATCGGCGTCGATTGTTTGCGATTCTTGAAAAGTCGGAATTTCCGCCATATCCAATACGGAACGGAGTTTTACCTGCGATTTTTCGACTTCAATCTGTGAAAATTGATTTATACTGAAATTTCCGAGAGGATGAGCCGCTGCCCAACCGACAA
>MWVV01000059.1_pt1 | contig 39433 bp, 42 predicted proteins | sample 1047281 | NCBI WGS metagenome assembly MWVV01 (sample SAMN06349986, study PRJNA376086) | soil metagenome | isolation source: PT-2 sample Antarctic (ecotone) soil | place: Antarctica | collected 2015-01-13 | reverse complement strand
GTGTGGGGACGCACGCCACTGAAGAAATAATCAAACAGTATGTCAAAAATCAAGGCGAAGTAAATGATTCAAGTCAACCGAGTCTTTTCTTTTGATACCTCGCGGCTCTGCCGCGCGGAATTTCATTAAATTTTAGAATTTTGCTTTGTTAATCCATCATTTTGAACAGTGTTGTCAATCATTTTTAGAGCATTTCAATCTTATTGGATTTGATAATACAAAAAGTTGTTGGCAATCTTTTATATCTATTGTCGCCTTCGTTTCCTCCACCAACGAAGGTGCCGCCGCCTGCGCCTACGCCAAAGGAATCCTGCAAGGGCGACGGTTATTTCGCAGGATGAAGGATGAGGAATGAATAAAGCCGAATACGTTTATTAATTTCCTTTCTTAAATAAAAAAGATGGGTAAAGCGGATTGCTAATTACTCATTCCTTTTGTCGCTCACGCAACTTTCTTGATTATTTCTTAATCCTTGGCTAGTCATTATTTCTTCATTGCGAAATATAACCGCTTGGAACGGGAATGTCTCCGCTTATTCCGAAATTGACAGCCGAGAAAGAACCATCAGAACTCCGCAGAATATACCAAAAACCATCTCGAAAAACAGCTATATCCGATTTGCCGTCGCCGTCGTAGTCTGCCGGAACAGGCTTATCTATAGAAATTCCGAACGCTACGCCGATAAAACCATCACGGCTCCTTTGCAAATACCAACCTCCGTTTGAAGGACGAAAAACGGCAATATCGGTTTTGCCGTCGCCGTCATAGTCAGCCGGGACAGGTGTATCATTGGAAGCACCAAACTGAAACCCAATAAAACCGTCGCGGCTTCTGTTGATATACCAGCTGCTTACGCTCGGACGAAAAACGGCAATGTCGGTTTTACCGTCGCCGTCATAATCGCCTTGCGCGGTTTTATCGTTAGTTGTGCCGAATTGAGTAAAGACGAACGCGCCGTCAGAACTTTTTAAGTAATACCAAAAATTATTTGAAGGACGATAAACGGCAAAATCCGATTTCAAATCGCCGTCATAATCGCCGACGACCGGTACATCTCCGCTCGCTCCAAATTGAACGTTCAGCGAGCCGCCGGAACTTTTCAAGACGTACCAGTAACCGGTCGAAGGTCGCCAAACGGCGTAATCGCTTTTGCCGTCGCCGTCGTAATCACCGGCGACGACTTTATCGCCAATCGTTCCGAACGGGACGGCTTGAAAACTGCCGTCCGTGCTGTTGAGGCTATACCAGTAGCCGTTTGACGGACGAAAAACGGCGACATCCGATTTACCGTCCGCATCAAAATTGGAGATTGCCGTTCCCGACAGAGTGCTTTTTTCCGAAGTATAAATATAATCGCCGGAAGTACTGCCGTCGCCGTTGGCGGCATTGCCCGAAACGTAAAAACTTACCTTGCCGACTCGCTGTGCGGGCGCCGTCCAATTAAATGTCCAAGACTTTGACCCAAACATGGAAGGAACAATGCCGTCAACTGTATGCTCGACGTAAGAGCGTTGAATGCCGTTGACGATGCCGACAACAACCTGCGTTTGCGCGGGCGTTTGAGTCGGCAGATTATATGTGCCGACTCGTCTGCCTAAACCGTCAACCGCCGTCAATTGAAATCCGTAAACAACCGCGTCCGCTTGGCTGGTGGTCACCGTTATCGGAATTTGCTGCCCGGGCAGATAATTAGCTGATATGTTGGAAATCGAAACGCTGCCCGTACCGGAGTTAACTGGAAAATCGGAATGACAAGCCGTACAGTTGCTTTCATTCGGCGCACCCGTGTGCGAAGGTGTCGGACCGGATGCCGACGCGCGTACCTTTTCATAATTGGCGGAAAATTTGTGCAAACCAAAAACCGCAAAAATGGCGGCAATTAAAACGACGGCTAATTTAATAAACTGAATTTTGCGCAAAACTACTGGCATTAGTTTAAAACTCCCAAAATTTTTTAGATTTTTTAACGACGATTATTTGATGTTTTAATTTTAATGAAAGTTTGAGAAATACGAATTGTGTAGAGTAAAATAAATATTCGTAATTCGTAATTGTCAAAAATTCCTCCCAACAAAATACATTTGCGAATCGAATTCCGCTTCTTCAGATTTCGCTACAATTTTTTGGTAAGTCCCGTCGGCGTTCAAAATTCGAGCGTTCACATTATCTTTCAGATAAATTTCCAAAATTTCCTGCTTGATGCTTTCACGAAGCCGCGCATCGTTAATCGGCACAATCGCTTCGACACGGCGGTCAAGATTGCGGTGCATCCAATCCGCGCTGCCGATATAGATTTCCTCTTCGCCGCCGTTGGCAAAGTAAAAAATTCGGCTGTGTTCCAAGAATCTGCCGACGACGGAAATGACGCGGATGTTTTCCGAAAGCCCTTCGATGCCCGGACGCAAAACGCAAATTCCGCGCACGATTAAATTAATTTTTACACCCGCCTGTGAAGCTCGATAAAGTGCGCGAATAATTTTATCGTCGGTTAAGCTGTTGATTTTGACGATTATTCTCGCTTCCTTGCCGCTCAATTGATTTTCAATTTCGCGTTCAATTAGCTCAAGCATCTGCTCGCGCATGTTGATAGGCGCAATCATCAGTTGGCGATATTCAGTTTGATAAGAATAGCCGGTCAAAAAGTTGAATAAATCGCTCGCATCTTCGCCGATTTCCGGGTCAGAGGTCAGCAGTCCTAAATCGGTGTAAATGCGCGAAGTCGTCGGATTGTAATTGCCGGTGGCAAGATGGACGTAACGGCGCAAATCACCTTTTTCGCTTCGCACGACGAGCGTAACCTTCGAGTGTGTTTTAAGTCCGCGCATTCCGTAGATGACGTGAACACCTTCATTTTCCAGCCGCCGCGCCCACTCGATATTGTTTTCTTCGTCAAATCTCGCCTTTAATTCGACGAGCGCAGCAACCTGCTTTCCCTTCCGGCTGGCTTTCATCAAAGATTTAACAATCGGTGAATCTTTGCCGGTGCGGTAAAGGCAAATCTTAATGGCGCGAACATCTTCGTCTTCCGCTGCCGCATCAATGAAATCGGTAACGGTACTGTAAGCCGTAAACGGGTGATGAAGCAAAACGTCCTGCTTTTTTAACGTGTCGAAAATGTTTTCTTTTTGGCGCAGAGGTTTCGGAATCGAATAACGAATCGGCTTATCCTTCAAATCCGGTCGGTCAATCGAATAAAGCGTCATCAAATCGGGAATATTTAAAAATCCTTCGATCTGATAAACATCCTCGTCGGTTAAGCCGATTGATTTGGTCAGATTTTTTATCATTTCATCCGGCATCGAAGCACCGACTTCCAAACGAACCGGAAAACTAAAACGTCTCTGGTGATGCAGTTCGCGCTCCATCGTCCGCAAAATGTCGCCCGCTTCGTCTTCGCGCAATTCGAGGTCGGCATCGCGCGTCAGGCGAAACAGAAAACACTTATTCGTCTGCATGTTTGGAAAAAGATAATGGACGTTTGCCGCGACGAGTTCGCCGAGCAGTGCAAATCTGGTTTCGCCGTCAATTATCGGAATCAGGCGCGGAACATTGGGCGGCAGTTTAATCCGCACAAACCGGTTGTCTTTGAACAAATATTCGAGTTTGCCGTGATCAAAATTGGGGTCCGGTTCGACAATCAAACCGATATTCAAACTCAAGTTTGAAACGTATGGAAACGGATGGCTCACGTCAACCGCCTGCGGCGTAAGAACGGGAAAGATATTTTTTAAGAAATAACTTTCAAGTTTCTTTTTATCTTCTCTGTTTAATTCCTTAAAGGGAACGAGCTTTATATCGTTTTCGGCAAGTTGCGGCAAAACTTTATTGTGCAGACAGCGCATCTGTTCGGCGAGCATCGGGCGCAGACGTTCGCGGATTGCGTTCAATTGTTCCTGCGCCGTCATACCGTCGCGCGACTTTTGGAGGATGCCTTCGGCGATTTGTTCCTTCAAACCGGAAACGCGAATCATAAAAAATTCGTCCAAATTTGTCGAGAAAATCGAAAGAAACTTGAGCCGTTCGAGCAGCGGCGTGCTGTCGTCCAGTGCTTCTTCCAACACGCGGCGGTTAAATTCCAGCCAGCTCAACTCGCGGTTCGAGAGGTAACGCGAATCGTCAATCAGCAATAACTTTTTCGCTTTTTTCGGCTCATCTGCGGTTTTTTTGGCAATCGGATTCATAATCTGAAATTTTAGAGAGCCGTTTGAGGAAAGGCAACAATTCGGATGTTAAATTTTCAATGGGAATCGCTTGAAAAGAATTCTCACACATAAAATTTACCAAAATTAACAGCTAACGGTCAAAGAAAAAGCGGCGCGGAGATTGAAAGATCGTGCCGCCCATTCTCCGTTAAGCAAATCTTTTTATCGTTTGTATAAATGTTTGAACCAAAATCTTCCGACATTTTATAGATTTCTCAAACAATTTGTTATGATTAAGATATTGCAGAAGTTCTTCAAAAAATGAAACATAACTTATAGAAAAAAGAGTATTTTAAGTCAATTTACCAAGCCAGCAACTGAATCAAATATAACGTGGAAGAAATTTTCGGAAAAAACGGACTCATTGCCAAACATCACAAAGATTACGAATATCGCTTCGGTCAAATCAAAATGGCGGAAGCCGTGCTTCGAGCGTTTGAAGAAAAAAAACACTTAATCGTCGAAGCGGGAACCGGCACCGGCAAAACTCTCGCCTATCTGGTGCCGGCAATTGCGGCGGCATTGGGGCAGAAAAAACGCATTATAATTTCGACGGGAACGAAAAATTTGCAGGCACAATTAATGGAAAAAGACATTCCGTTTTTGCAAAGAATTATGCCGAAGAAATTTACGGCGGCGTATATGAAAGGTCGTTCAAATTACGCCTGTTTATATCGCATCGGCAAGGCGGAAAATCAACCGATTCTCGAAGGCTTGGACGAGATGGATTATTTCGACGAAATTCGTCATTGGACGCGAGAATCTCAAACCGGCGACCGCGCCGAACTGACGACTTTGCCGGAAAACCTCTCGTTTTGGGGCAGAATCAACGCCAAATCGGAGACTTGTCTCGGTCAAAAATGTCCCGATTTTGAGCCGTGTTTTATTACGCGAATGCGCGGGCGAGCTGACGAAGCCGACATCGTTATCGTCAATCATCATCTTTTCTTCGCCGACTTAAATCTTCGCGGCAATGAATATGGACGCGTTCTGCCGGATTATTCTGCCGTAATTTTCGATGAGGCGCATTTAATTGAAGACATCGCCGCCGATTATTTCGGTTTTCAAGTTTCGACTTTTCAGATTGACGAACTCGTCCGCGACGCCGAAAATCTGCCGATAACCGACGCGATTGTCGTGCGCGATTTAACAAAACTCTCGGCGCGAATCATCGGACTCGCCGACCAATTCTGGACGCGGTTCATTCAAGGACGCGCTCAAGACGGACGATTTCCGCTTTTGCCGAATAGTTTTGCCGATAAAGTGCGCGGCGAAATTCAACCGACACCGCTTGGCGAAGCATATTTTGCTTTGGATTCGGCGTTAGAAAGATTGGAAACGGCGATTGACGTTTACGCCGATAAAATGACCGAAGCCGAAAGTCTCGTTCGCCGTGTTCGCCAGACCAAGTTCGATTTGGATTTCATCTGCTCGCAAGCCGAAAAAAATTACGTTTATTGGTTGGAGCGACGCGGTAGAGGAATGTTTCTCCGCGCTTCACCAATTGACGTTTCCACACTTTTGCAGGAAAAACTTTTCGACAAATTAGAAACCGTCGTTTTAACTTCGGCGACGCTTTCGACGAACGGCAAATTCAATTTCATCAAAGACCGTTTAGGTTTAGAAGGTGAAAAAACCGCCACGATGCTCGCGCCTTCGTCTTTTGATTATCAAAAGCAGGCGGTAATTTATCTGCCGAAAGCGATGCCCGAACCGCGTGCGCCGGAATTTTCGCAAATGGCGGCTGGCGAAATCATCAAACTCCTGCAAGTTACAAACGGTCGCGCTTTTGTTCTTTCGACGAGTTTAAGCTCGATGAACACGCTTTACGAATTAGTTTCGATGCGCGTCAATTTCCCGTGCTTCGTGCAGGGACAGATGTCGAAAGCGGGAATTTTAGACAGATTTCGTCAAACGCCGAACGCGGTTTTGTTTGCGACATCTTCATTCTGGCAAGGCGTTGACGTGCAGGGCGAGCAGCTTTCCTGCGTGATAATTGACAAACTCCCGTTCGCCGTCCCGACCGACCCGATTGTCGCCGCCCGAACCCGTTTTATAGACGACAACGGCGGTAAATCGTTTTTCGATTACAGCGTTCCGCAAGCCGTCATAACTCTGAAACAGGGAATCGGGCGTTTAATCAGAAGCTCCAGCGACAAAGGCGTGATTGCGATTCTCGACTCTCGTTTAAAAACGAAATCTTACGGCAGGGATTTTCTGAACAGTTTACCAAAGTGTAAAATAACGAGTGAACTCCAAGAAGTCGCGCAAATTTTCGGAGGTGAAGCGAATGGAAACAGTTTTGTTAAACGAAATTATTGAGAAAGCGGTGAACTTAAAGCCTGAAGAACGACAAAAATTGATTCGGGTTTTGCAGGAACAAGAAAGCCAACCGAAAACAAACGGCGGAAAGGGTTACCTTCACCCGAACACTGTTTGGATTAAGGAACATCATACCGAATACGCCGGAAAATATGTTGCTTTGAAAGACGGCGAATTAATTGCTTTCGGAAAAACAATCAAGGAAGCCGATTTGAAAGCCAAAGAAAAGGGCATGAAAAATTTGCTTTTAACCTATCTTCCGAGAGAAGACGAGGAACTTTGGGGCGGTTGGTGAAAATGTCTTACGAACTCGAATTTGAAAAACTCGTCAATTACGACACAGCCAAAATTGGCATTACGATAAGTGTCGAATTGCGGTTGGGTTTAGAAAGCGTAACTTTTGAAGCAAAGATAGATACCGGCGCGAGCTTTTGCATTTTTGCGCGAGAATATGGCGAAAAACTTGGACTTAGTATTAAAGGTGGTTTCTTGCGGTATTTTAATACGACAACAGGCGGTTTTCGTGCTTTCGGTCACGGTATTACGCTGATAACCGAAGGTTTTGAATTTGGTTCACAGGTTTTCTTTGCGGCTGACGAAAACTTTCAAACCAGTGTTCTAGGTACACACGGCTGGCTTGACCGCGTGATAATTGGCATCAACGATTACGAAGGCAATCTTTATTTGAGCCGCTATGAAAGCAAATAAAAAATGAAAATTCCCGAAAGAATAGTTTGGGGCATTCAAAATTCCGTCGAGTTATTTTCGCGCCATCCGCTTTTAGCTTGGAACTTGCTGCGCCATCGTGAGGGTCATAAATTTTTTTGGCAAATAGTTGGCGGCGCAAACATAGGTTTTCGTACAACTAATGACGATTGGAAAGAAGTCAAGAAAATGTTTCTGAATAAGTTTGCATAATGTAAAATTATGTTAACTATATTTTCAAAAAAGGATACACAAATATGAAAAATTTTTATTTTCCGTCATTCGCACTGTTTATGCTTTTTTTGTTGTTCGGAAACTCATTCGCACAAGATAACAGTTCCATAACTTCAATTCAAAAAATTGACGATGAAAAGGTTTATAAACAAAGTGAAGTTGACCAAAAAGCAAAGATAACCAAGCGGTCGCATCCTTCAACCGATAGAATGTGCAGCAACGATTCAGGCTTAGTACGGGTCTTAGTTGTTTTGCATAAATCGGGAAAGGTAAGCGATGTCAAATCTTTAAAATCTTCCGAGTGCCAGCGTTTCAACGAAAATTCCCTTGATTCGGCAAAAAAAATTAAATTCAATCCGGCAGTAAAAGATGGACAGCCTGTTTCCGTGTCGGTTATGGTTGAATTTACCTACCAAAGATTTTGAAATATGCCATCATTTTACGAAGTAATGATTGAACGCCATTTCTCCAGCGCACACCAATTGCGCGGCTACAAGGGAAAGTGCGAGAATCTGCACGGACACAATTATAAAATCGAGATTTTCGCTCGCGGCGAAGAATTGAATAATATCGGATTGCTCATTGACTTCGGCGATTTGAAATCGGTGGCGGACGAGATTGTCAATTACCTAGACCATCGGAATATCAACGAACTTCCGCCGTTTGATGAAGAGCTAAATCCTTCGGCGGAAAACTTAGCGCGATATATTTTGGAGTATATCGCTTCGCGGATTGACGACGAAAGAGTGCAGGTTTATAAAGTGCGCTGTTACGAAACTCCGACCAGCATTGCAACGTATCAAGTCGAATAATCAACTAATAATTTCTGAAGTAAAAATAAAATTATGAAAAATATTACAACTCTGTCGCTTATTCTTGTTTTCGCCGTCGGCGTTTTTGCTCAAATCAAAGAAAAACCAAAGCCGATTGAAAAAGATAAACCCGTAGTGACTTTGAAAATAACCACGCCACTTGACCTTGCCAAAGCCGCATTAGCCGCGCACGGCGGCGATAAATTTAAGAATATGAAAACGCTCGTTGTGCGCGGCACGGCTGATGTTTCCGGTTCGCCTTCGACGACTTTTCCAGCGACCTTTGCGATGATTTATTCGGGCGAGAAATATCGTCTGGAAATTTCCAATCCGTTCACGCCGTTCAAACAAATTTATGACGGGCAGCAAACAGTTTCTTCCGTTGCCGGTTTCAGCCTGCCGCCGATAAATCGTCTCGGACTTCCTCTCCTTCCGAAAATTGAAGAGAAGGATTTCACGGTTTCTGTGCTTCCCGACGCGAAAAAGAAAAAATTGGGTTTTCGTATCACTTCGCCCGAAGGTTATTACACGGATTTTTTTGTTGACGAAAAAACGGGACAGGTGAAAAGTTACGAAGCAAGTTATGAATTTAACGGCAGAACGATAACAACGGCGGTCGAGATTGACAAGGTGCGCGAAGTCGAAGGCGTAAAAGTGCCGGAGCGTTACGCGCAACGCTTTGAGACGGGAAATTTAACGATTTATTCGGATTTTAAGGCAAAAGAGATATTAGTTAATTCAAATGTCGCGGACAATGTTTTTACAATAGAAAAGTAAATCAATGGATAACGGATAAGGGATAACGGATAATGGATAATAAATTTAACAGATTATCCATTATCCCTTATCCATTTTCCATTGATTAAACGCTCATAATTTCCTGTTCTTTGTTTTTAGCTAGCTCGTCAATTTTACTGGTATAAGTGTTCGTCAATTTCTGGATTTCTTCCAAACCGAAGCGTTCGTTGTCTTCGGAAATCTCTTTGTCCTTTAACATTGATTTCATCATCGCGTTTGCGTCGTGGCGGATGCTTCGGACGGCAATTTTGTGTTCTTCGGCGATTTCGTGAACTTGTTTGGCGAGTTGGCGGCGACGTTCTTCGTTCAGCGGCGGAATCGAAAGACGAATAAGTTTCCCGTCGTTTGAAGGATTGAATCCAAGATTTGCACCGTTAATCGCTTTTTCGATGGCGTTAATTTGTGTCGCGTCCCACGGCTGAACAGTCAGCATTTGCGGTTCGGGAACATTGACCGAAGCCATTTGACTGAGCGGTGTCGGCACGCCGTAATAATCAACCGTTACGTTGTCGAGAATTCCGACGGTCGCGCGACCCGTCCGCACATTGGAGAGTTTGCGCTTTAGATCATCAACGACCGCTTCCATATCCGGTTTCGTTTCTTTTATTACAATATCTACACTCATTTTTCTCTAAAAAAATCCGAAAATTTTAACCAGCTTTTTGGGCTTTCCCATTAACCGAAACAAGCGTTCCAATCTTCAAATCGCCTTTGACGGCTTTGATTATGTTGCCTGTTTCACGCATATTAAAAACCATAATCGGCAAATTGTTGTCCATACAAAGCGAGATTGACGAAGCGTCCATCACCTTTAGTTGCTTTTCCAAAACTTCTTGATAAGAGATTCTTTCAAAACGCTTGGCATCTGGGTTAGTCATCGGGTCAGCCGTATATATACCGTCAACCTTCGTGCCTTTTAAGATTATATCGGCTTTTATTTCGAGCGCACGAAGCGCGGCGGCGGAATCAGTCGTAAAAAACGGATTGCCGGTGCCGGCGGCGAAAATTACAACCCGCTTTTTCTCTAAATGACGAATCGCGCGTCGGCGGATAAAAGGCTCGGCGAGTTGCGGTATATCAACTGCCGACATTACGCGCGTAAAAACATTTAGCTTTTCCAGCGCATCCTGCAAAACGACGGCGTTCATCACAGTTGCCAGCATACCGATATAATCCGCGCTCGACCGGTCCATATTGCCCGCCGATTTGGAAACGCCGCGAAAGATATTGCCGCCGCCGACGACGATTGCAATCTCAACGCCGAGTGCGTGAACCGCTTTGATTTCTCTGCCTACTGCTTCGGCGACGTCTGTATCAATGCCATAACTCCGCTCGCCCATCAGGGCTTCGCCGGAGATTTTGAGCAAAATACGTTGATATGCAGATTTCATAAATCAGTAGTCAGTAGTCAGTAGTCAGTTGCTCTTACTGACAACCGACAACTAACTATTAACTATTTTTAATTACCCAACCATTGAAGCGACTTCACCGGCAAAATCGTCTCCTTTCTTTTCGATGCCTTCGCCCATTTTGTAGCGGGTAAAGCGTCGGATGGTGATATTTTCTTTAATTGAAGCGATTTTATCGGTTACTAATTCGCCGACAGTTTTGCTAGGATCTTTAACAAACGGTTGGTCGAGAAGAACATTTTCTTCATAGTATTTTCCGACTTTTCCCGCAATAATTTTCTCCAAAACATCAGCCGGTTTATTAGCGTTCTTAGTGTCGGATTTAAGTTTTTCCGTTTCAATTTCACGTTCTTTGTCTAATACATCGGTTGGAACATCTTCACGTTTCAAATACTTCGGGTCAACAGCTGCAATGTGCATTGCCACATCTTTAACAAGTTGCTGAAATTCTTCACCGCGAGCGACGAAATCGGTTTCGCAATTGATTTCAACCATCACGCCGACTTTTCCGCCCATATGAATGTATGAGCCGACAACGCCTTCCGCCGTTATGCGACCGGCTTTTTTGCCCGCCGTCGCCATTCCTTTTTTGCGGAGGATTTCGACGGCTTGCTCCTCGTTGCCGTCGGCTTCGACCAGTGCGTTTTTACAATCAATCATTCCTGCGCCGGTTTTTTCGCGCAGGGATTTTACAAGACTTGCTGTGATTTCTGCCATATTTAACTCCAAAAATAATTTCCGATATATAGTTTATTTATAAAAAAGCGCAGCCTGTTTTTCGTATCTAAACGGAAAAGAGCTACGTTGCGAGATAAAAAATAATTGTTTAGCTAGCTGTTGCTTCAGTTGATTCCTTTTGCGTTTTCTCTTCGTCGGAGTTTTCATTCAATACAACTTCCGTCATATCTTGCGATGCGGAGGTTTCGACTTCCGTTTTTACTTGTGCGTCACCGAATGCACCGTCAACTTCAGAATTGTTTGGACCTTCGGTCGCTTCCTCATTCGTCGGATGAGTCGCTCCGACGGTCGCCGCGGATTGGTCGGCGACTTGAATAACCGGTTCAAGATTCTCTTCCCCATTAGTATTTATTTCTGAATTTTCAGTGTCAGTCGAAGATGATGTATCAGCCGCCGATTCACCGGATTCATCAGTTTCGCTTTGAACTCCGATGCCCTCAGTAGCGACGTTTTGACCTTCTAAAATCGCATCGGCAATCCGCGAAGCAAACAGACGAATCGCTCGAAGCGCGTCATCGTTGCCCGGTATAACTTGATCAATTCCGTCGGGCGAACAGTTTGTATCAACCACTGCGACGACGGGGATATTCAACCGATTGGCTTCTGCAATGGCAATATCTTCCTTTCGCACATCAATCACGAAAAGCATATCAGGCAAGCCGTTCATATTACGGATGCCAGCGAGATTTTTCATCAAGCCGGCGTGCTGATTATCAAGCCCCAAACGCTCTTTTTTCGTCAACATCTCAAAGCGACCGTCTTCTTTCATCGCTTCGATGTCCTTCATTTTTTTGACTGATTTTTGAACGGTCTGCAAATTCGTCATCAATCCGCCCAACCAGCGATTATTGACGTAAAATTGACCGCAGCGTTCGGCTTCTTCCTTGATAGCGTCCTGCGCTTGGCGTTTTGTGCCGACGAACAAAATCTTCATTTTCGGACGTTCCGCAACCGCTTCCTGAACGTAATTGAGCGCGTCTCGAAAAAGTTTCTGCGTTTTCTGCAGATCAATAATATAAATGCCGTTGCGCTCACCGAAAATATATTCTTTCATTTTCGGATTCCAACGGCGAACTTGATGTCCAAAGTGAACTCCTGCTTCAAGCAGTTCCTTCATTGTAACAGTAGCCAAAATTTAAAATCTCCTTAACTTTATTGGTTTTTGTACTCGCCGCAAAACATTAGTCCAACCAAAAGTTTGCGACAATGGTTTAAAAATAATGGTAAATGCTAAATGGTAAATGCTAAATAGTAAATTTTATTTTGTATTTACCATTTAGCATTTACCATTATTAAATTACCGTTTCGAGAATTGGAATCTCGCCCGTGCGCCTTTCTGACCGTATTTCTTACGTTCCTTTTTGCGCGGGTCGCGGGTGATGAGTCCGGCTTTTTTTAAAGTCGAACGCAAATCAACATTGTATTCAAGTAAAGCGCGCGTAATTCCATGCCGCACCGCGCCGGCTTGTCCCGCCGTTCCGCCGCCGGCAACATTAACAAGAATGTCGAATTTGCCGGTCGTGTCGGTCAAGCGAAGCGGTTGATGAATAATCATCCTTAACGCTTCATTCGGAAAATAGTCTTCAAAACCGCGACGATTAACTTTTATTTCGCCGTTGCCGGGACGAAGATAAACTCGCGCTGTCGAAGTTTTCCTGCGTCCTGTTCCGTAATACTGTATGTCTGCCATATTTTATAAAGTGGTCAGTGGTCGGTGGTCAGTGGTCGGTTGCCTTTTCTGACCACCGACCACTGACCACTATTTTTATGTTGTTTCAATTTCGATGGATTCAGGTTGTTGGGCGGAATGTCGGTGGTCTGCGTCGGCGTAAACTTTAAGTTTCTTCGCCATCGCTTTGCCGAGTTTATTTTTCGGAAGCATTCCTTTAACCGCAAGTTCAATCACACGCTCCGGTTTGGTCGCAAACATATCTTTAACGGATGTTTCACGAAGTCCGCCCGGGTAAAGCGTGTGATAACGATAAACTTTCTGGTCGTTTTTTGAACCTTTAAATAAAGCGTGTCGCGCATTGATAACGACCACGTGGTCGCCCATATCAAGGAACGGCGTGTATGCCGGATTGTTTTTGCCCGACAGTATTCGCGCCACTTCCGTCGCCAATCTGCCGACGGTTTTGCCTTTCGCATCAACCACGAACCATTTGCGGTTTTCCGCCAAACCCTTTCCGCTCGGAAAATAAGTACTCATAATAGTCTTAAAATTATCTGTATTTTCGCCAAAACGCGAACGATAAGAATATCGAAAAAAGATTTTAGCGTCAAGTAATGAAAGACTTTTATAAGCCGAATCCAAATTTCGCGCCCGCCAAAATCAAACCGACAATCGTTTTCGCGTCTTCAATTTCGTTATTGCGAATCATCTCAAAGGCTTGTTCAAAAGTGAATTTCTCGATCTCAAGCAGTTCGTCAGCTTCAAGATTCTGCGCGGTTTCTTTTAAATCCGTCGCTAAAAAAACGAACATTTTCTCTGATAAAAAACCGGGCGAAACGTAGAATTCTGTCAGTTTTTCGACGTTTTCAGCCGTCACGCCGATTTCTTCTTCGAGTTCGCGCCGTGCGCCGGTTTCAGGGGATTCGCCTTTAGCTAATGAACCAGCGGGAATTTCCCAAAGATATTTTTCGGCGGCGTGACGATATTGTTTGACTAACGCGACGGTTTTGTCGGCAAAAACCGGAACTATTACCGCGCTTCCGTGGTGCGAAACGATTTCACGTTCATATTCAATCGCGCCCTCGCGGATTTTATCGAGCGATACATCGAAAATTTTGCCTTGGTAAATTGATTTTTTTGAAATAGTTTCAGGCTTCATCTAAAAAACTCCGCACTCGTTTCATATCTTCCCAAACTTCGCGCTTCTTCGACGGGTCGCGTATGATATACGCCGGATTAAAAGTCGGCATCAGCTTAATTCCGTCGTAATCAAAAAACTCGCCGCGAATTTTAGAAATCGGTTTTTTCGTATTTAACAAGGCTTTAGTCGGCGTGTTGCCAAGCGCAATGATAACTTTCGGGTTTATCGCCGATATTTCACGGCGAAGATACGGCGTAAAAAAGTTTAGAATGTCGGACGTGAGTTCGTCGCCTTGCGAGATAAATTTGACGACATTCGTTAAATAACATTCTTCGCGTTTGAGTCCGATTGCCGCGAGAATTTTCGTCAGCAGTTCACCGACCGGTCCCATAAACGGTTTTTCCGAATCGGCATCGGGAAGTCCGGGCGATTCGCCGACGACCACGACATCCGAATCTGTTTTGCCCGTGCCGAAAATAAAAAATTTGTTGGGAAACAATTGCACGCCTTTTTCGAGCAGTTCCTGATTGATGTCATCAACGGTTTCGCCGGAAGAGAAATTCGCGTCGAGCGCGTCGAACAGCGAAGGATTATTCATTATTTTCCTTGGCGAAAATTATCCATTCCGCAAATTTACTTTCTACGACTTCGCGCGTGATTCGGCTGGCGGCGATGTCGAGAAAAAGCTCAATGATTTCATCTTGCGAGGCATTTAACCACGCGCCGTTCAATTCTAGAAAAACACCGGTGACGGCACATCGGCAATTCGTTTGTTGCCATCGAGAAAAGCGTGGGCTTGCGACAGATGAAAGGCGTAAGTTGCGGCGAGAATATCAACCGGCGCATCTTCATAAAAAGCGCGATTCTCCGCCGTGTTTAAAGCCGACTCCAACGCGCCTTCATCGCGCAAACCGTGAATTCCGCTGTATCTTTCAATGAGTTGCGATTGAATCTCGAGAACGGCTGATTTATCAGGGAAAATCATTTGTCGGCTTCCGTCCCTTTCGCTAATTCGGTGAACACTTTGTCCCAACGACTGAAAACTTTTTCAGTTGCTTTTTGAATGTCTGGGCTTTCTTGTGTAACCGGACGCAGAATCAAAGCGTCGCCGGTCGCCGTTACATCAATTTCATCGCCGCCGGAAATTCCCAGACTTTGCAGAGTTTCAGCCGGAAACATAACTGCAATAACATTTCCGGCTGTATTTTTGGTTTTTACTTTTAGCATAAAATTACCTTCCCAAACTGATTTTACCAGAAGTTTCAAAATGCAAATACGCTTTCAAACCCGAAAGGCTGAAAAGGCACATCGAAAAATCGCGCGGGAAAATAATTTTCAACCGATACTTGCTCGCTCAAAATCTCCATCGGAATTTTATCGTTTGAAATTCGAGCTGTTTTCGCCGTCGGTTGATAATCGAAAACGATATTGCAAAACGCTTTGATACCGACATCGAGCCGGCTGTCGTCAATGTAAAAATCCGGCGTGTGATGCGGCGCGGCATCTTTCACATTTTTGCCTCTCGGCATTCCGCCGACGTTGAAGAAAAACGCCGGTGCTTTTAAACGATAATAAGAAAAATCTTCCGCGCCGGTCGTCCATTCGGTTTCATAAACGTTCTCTTTGCCGATTGCTTTTTCGAGCGATGGCAGCATTTGTTTGACTAATTCAGGCGTGTTGTAAGTGACCAGAGTTTTCGTTTCAATCGAAACTTCAGCAGTCGCGCCCATACTTTCCGCGATTTTCTGCGCCGTCGTTTTTATTCTTTCGTGAACGTCTTTTTGCATTTGGTCATCAAGTGTGCGAATCGTTCCCGCCATCGTCATTTCTTCAGGAATGATATTTTCGCGCACGCCGCCGTTGATTTTGCCGACGGTAATGACGACCGGAGCTTTAGTTAATTCTGATTGGCGCGAAACAATCATTTGCAAGCCGGTTATGATCTGGCTCGCCACGGCAATCGGGTCAACGCCGAGCCAGGGTTGCGAGCCGTGCGTCTGTTTGCCTTTAACTTTTATCGTGAACCAATCGGCGGCAGCCATAAACGAGCCGGATTTGTATTTGATTTTACCGATTTCGGTTTGCGCGTTGATGTGAATCCCGAAAATAGCGTCAATTTTCGGATTATCCATTACGCCTTCCTTAACCATCAAAGCCGCGCCGCCTTCTTCACCAACCGGCGCTCCTTCTTCAGCAGGTTGGAAAATGAAAACGACCGTGCCGCGCATATTACTTTTCATTTTCGATAAAACTTCCGCCGTTCCCAAAAGCATAGCCACGTGCGAATCGTGTCCGCAAGCGTGCATAACGCCCACTTGTACGCCGTTATATTCGGTTCTTTCTTTTGAAGCAAACGGCAGATTGACTCGTTCAGTTACGGGCAGACCGTCCATATCGGCTCGCAAGCCGATGACCGGACCAGGCGAACCGCCTTTTAAAATCCCGACGACGCCGGTTTTTGCGATTTTGGTGCGGACTTCCAAACCAAGCCCGCGCAGACGCTTTTCGATAAAATCGGCAGTTTTAAATTCCCGGTTTCCGAGTTCCGGATTTTGATGAAGATGTCTGCGCCATTCGACGACTTGCGGCAGAATGTTGTCGGTTGCCGAGTTGATTTCCTGGCTTATATCAATTGCGAAACCGTTGAAGACCGTCGTTAGCAATACAAAGAATGCAGTTAGTGTTTTTTTCATTTTATTTACTCCCGATTCCTATTCGTTTATTTGATTAAATTGCGTTTATAAAATCGCGCACTTTTTTCATATCTTCCCAAGTTTCGCGTTTCTTGCTTGGGTCGCGCAGAAGATAAGCTGGATGAAATGTCGGCATCACTTTTACGCCGAAATAATCTTGAAACTCGCCGCGCAATTTTGTGATTCCAACTTTCGTTTCAAGCAAATTCTGCGTCGCCGTATTTCCCAAAACCACAATTACTTTCGGACGCACGACGGCAATTTCCCGCAACAGAAATTGTTTGCAAACATTTGCTTCGGCTTGCGTCGGCGTGCGGTTATTCGGCGGACGGCAGCGATTGACATTGCCGACAAGTACGTCTTCGCGCTTGAGTCCGATTGATTCGATAATTTTGTTCAAAAGCTGCCCGGCGCGTCCGACAAACGGAACACCTTCCGCATCTTCATTTGCGCCAGGTGCTTCACCGACAAACATTAAATCCGCCTTTAAATTTCCTGTACTATGGACAATTTTTGTTCGTCCTTGGTGCAGCGGACAACGTATGCAATCGCCGATGTCCAGACGAATTTCTTCAATCGTTTCCGTTGATTCGGGCAAAGTTTGCGTTATTTCACCAAACAGAGTCGGCATTTCTTCGGTTATTATTTTCGGCATTTCTAATTCCCTCGCTGGTTCTTTAATTGGATTTGTCGGATAAGAATTGCGTTTTGGCAACGTCGGCAGACGCGATAATTTTGTAGATTCAAGAAGACTTTGGCGCGTCGAAGAGTTTTCGACAATCGAAATTTTCGGTTTTGCCGATTCAATCGTCGGCAAATTAAAATCCGGCGGCGCAAAACGCTCTAATTTTTCCTGCTGAACTTTGAACTTTGAACTTTGAACTTCAGGCAAATCTACACTGAAATTTTCCGCGCCGAGTTCCTGAAAGTAAAGAACTTGTTCTTTTATATCGGCAAGTAATGTGGAAATTTCGTTTTGCATTTTCTTTTACTACAGATTTACATAGGTAACTCAAATAATAAAACAAGATTTACAGATAGATTTAGTAAATTATGTGAATCAACACTAAAAATAAAAAGTCATTTGTTAGTCGGGAGCGCAGGCATCTTGCCTGCCAGATTGCATTAGCAATCTAAAGTGGCTGATAATCGGCAATTCGACGACGCTCCACTCCCGTGCAGGCAAGATGCCTGCGCTCCCGACTAAAACACTTTCTTGTATTAACTTTTTAGTATTGATTCACATAAATTATTTTGTGTTTATCTGCGCCAATTTATGGATAAATTTTCTTTCTCAATTTTATCACTTCGTCGAGAATTTTGTCTGCCATCGCTTGCTTCGACATCAATGGAATTTCGATTTTTTCATCGCTTCGGCGTTTCAGAATAGTCGCTATATTCGTATCGCTATCGAATCCTGCGCCGTTGAGCGTGATGTCGTTAGCGACGACCATATCGAGATTTTTCTTTTCCAATTTTGATTTCGCATAACTGATAACATCATTTGTTTCCGCTGCAAAGCCGACAACCAACAAGCCATTGTGGCGATTCTTTGAAACAGTAGCCAAAATATCAGAAGTTTTTTCGAGTTCCAAAGTTAAAAAATCTTGATTCGTTTTTTTGATTTTTGCGTCCGAGACATTTTTCGGACGATAATCGGCAACCGCCGCCGCACCGACAAAAACGGTTGCATTCGGCAACTCTTTCATCACCGCTTGAAACATTTCTTCCGCCGAAACTGCGCGAACAACTTTTACACTGTTAGGCGGTTTGACGCTCGTTGTTCCGCACACGACTGTTACATCTGCACCGCGCTTTTGCGCCGCGTCTGCAATCGCAAAACCCATTTTTCCCGACGAATGATTAGAGATAAATCTAATCGGATCAATCGCCTCGCGCGTTCCGCCAATGGTAATTAAAAAACTTTCACCTTTTAAGTCTTGAGTCTTGAATCTTGAGTCTTGAGTCAAATCAATTTGACTTTGAACTTTGGACTTTGAACTTTGAACTAAAAGCTGTAGGGCTTGCGCGACAATATTCTCGACATCTTCGAGTTTTCCCGTTCCGACCGTTCTACAAGCTAATTCGCCCGCCACAGGCGCGACAAAAAACACGCCGTCTGATTTTAGCTTATCAATGTTCCGTTGGCTTGCGGTATGTTCCCACATTGTCGTGTTCATCGCGGGGGCAATTAAAACCGGCGCGTTTGAAGCGAGATAAGTCGAAGATAGAAAATCGTCGGCAATGCCGTTCGCAAATTTAGCGATGATATTTGCGGTTGCGGGAACGATTAAAAGTAAATCTATCGTTTGCGAAAAATTGATGTGAGCAATCGGGTCGGGATTCTCTGGCTCGTAATCGTCAACAAAAACATAACTTTCGGTCAAAGCGCGAAACGTCAACGGCTGCACGAATTCGGTTGCGTGTTTGGTCATCGCCACGCGCACTTCGCAATCGTTTTTTTGCAAAAGACGCAAAACTTCAATCGCTTTGTAAGCGGCAATTCCGCCCGAAACGCCTAAACCAACTCGATATTTTTTGGTTTCCGACATAAAAATCAATCACAGATTAACACAAACGGAAGCGGATAAAAACAGATGGGAATATTCCGTCGCAGCAAATAAAAATTATGTTAAGATGTTCAAAGCAAAGAGAAAATGATTGAGCAACCGAGTTTATTTGAAGCAGAGCCCGCCGCGTTCGATATCGAACGAATTTTGCTTTATGCGTTAGGCGAATTTCAATCGCGCGGAAAGGTTCTGGCTAATCGAGAACTTGCGTTAGACAGACTGCGCGGCGCGTTCAAACGCGCGACTGAAAAGTTTGAAGTTGAAGAATTCTCTGATGAGAAGATTGCTAATGCTTTGGAAAAGCTCAATGCTAAAGTAATCAAAGTTCCGAATTTTGTTGCCAAACATCCGTTTCGCGTAACGATTCAAGAAGATTTAGCTGAACAAGCCAAGCAAATTTATCAAGATTCTTTAGATAATGAAGGAAAGCATCAAAAATACTGATTTGCGGCTTTACGTCGAAAGACAGAAACCTCAAATCGAAAATGCCTTGCGCGAATATTTGCCGCTTGCGCCCGCGAGCATCGAAACGCAGTTTAACGAAGCGACTCGTTACGCCTTGTTTTCGGGCGGTAAAAGATTACGACCCGTTTTGACTTTGCTCGGTGCGGAACTTGTCGGCGGGAAATCCGATTTGGTTTTACCGCCTGCCGTCGCCGTTGAGTTTGTTCATACGAGTTCGCTGATTTTCGATGATTTGCCGTGTATGGACAATGCAAACGAGCGGCGCGGCAAAACTTCTCTTCACGAAAAATTTGGCGAAGGTTTGGCGGTTCTTGTGGCAATCGGATTTCTCAACGCTTCTTACGGTTTAGTTTTTGCTAATCACCGAGAAATGCCCGAACGCGCGATGCAGGCGCACGCGGAAATTGTCGAATGCGTCGGCGCGGCGGGGATGGTCGGCGGGCAGTCAATTGATTTGGCGCTGGCGAAAGGCGCGGGCGTGATTAAACATTCTGATTTTGAAACGGAATCAATCAGAAATTTAAAAACATCGGCGTTGATGCGGCTCGCGTTAAGAATTGGAGCGATTTTGGCGGGCGCAAATTATCTCGAACTCGCTAATCTTTCGCGTTTTGCCGAACTGCTCGGCGATGCTTACCAATTGTCAGATGATTTGATTGATTTTGAAGAGGACGGCGAACTTTTTGAGACAAACAAAACTTTTGCCATCAATGAGGGACAAGATTCGGCGCGGTTGAAATTGAAAACAATAGTTGAAGAAGCCAAGCGCGTTTTAATTGAGAATTTTCCCTCGAACGAAGCCAGAAGTTGTTTGATTCAGTTGACGGATTATCTGGCGGAAAGGAAGGTTTGAAGTAAAAAGTAAAAAGTAAAAAGTAAAGAACAATTTTAACCGAAAGGAATCAATAAAATGACGACAGCAGTTTTAACAAATTACTCCGAAATAACTTCTCAACTTCCGGCGGGCAGCGACATATTTTTACGCGGGCAGACTTGGGAGAATTACGAAGTAATCCTCGAATCGGTCGGCGAAGCAAGTGGTTTGCGGATTAGCTTCGACGGCAGAAACGTAAAAATTATGACACTTTCAACCAAACACGAAAAATATGTCAGATTTATCGAAATGATTATCACAACACTAAGTTTGAAAATCAGAAAAAGAATTTTGCATTTCGGCTCGGCGACAATAAAATCTTCGTGTCAGGAACGCGGCTCCGAGCCGGATTGTTGTTTTTACGTGCAGAACGCCGAACTTGTCGCCGACAAAGACACGATTGATTTTAGCCGCGATGTTCCGCCGGATATTGTCGTCGAAATTGATATTCATCATTCTTCGATGGAAAAGTTCGAGATTTATTCTAAACTGCGAGTTCCTGAATTCTGGCTGTATGACGGCGAACGACTGCGAATCTACCGATTTGAAAGTGAAAACTATGTTGCCGTGAAAAAAAGTTTGGCGTTGCCGATTTTAAGCGACGATATTTTGACAGATTTTCTAAACAGCCTGCAAACTTCCGACCAATTCGAAATTTTATTAGAGTTTGAAAAATGGTTGGACAGTCAAAATTAAATGCCAAGTTCCTCGAACGAAATCGAAAAAGCCTACCGATACTGCGAAACTGTAACTAAAACTCATGCCAAAAGTTTCTACTTCGCCGCTAAATTTCTCCCGAAACCGAAACGACAAGCCGTTTATCCGATTTACGCTTTTTGCCGCCACGTTGACGACGCGGTTGACGACGCGGAAAGTTCAAGCGAGGAAAAAGTTGTCGAAGCGATTGAAAAATGGAAAGCGATTTTAGATGAAATTTATCAAATCGCCGAAACTAAAGACCAAAGACCGAAGACCAAAGACCAAAATCTCGTTTTATTTGCTTGGCAAGATTTACTTGAAACACACAAAATTCCGCAGAATCTGCCGCTCGAATTGATGCAGGGCGTTTTAATGGACACGCACACGAAACGCTATGAAACTTTCGATGAACTTTATATTTATTGTTACCGCGTCGCTTCGACCGTCGGATTGATGTCGTCGGAGATTTTGGGTTATTCGGACAAAATCGCGCTCCGTTATGCCGAAGCGTTGGGAATTGCGATGCAGTTGACGAACATTCTAAGAGATATGAAAGAAGACGCGGCAATTGGCAGAATTTATCTGCCGCAGGAGGATTTGCGGAAATTTGGAGTTTCTAAAGAACAGATTCTCGCGGGTGAAATCAATGATAACTTTATCGAAATGATGAAGTTTCAAATCGGACGCGCCAGAGATTATTACCGAACGGGCGAAAAGGGAATCAGTCTGCTGGAAAAAGATTCGCGCTTTACGGTTTTGCTGGCATCGAGAATATACGCCAGAATTTTAGACGAAATTGAACGACAAAACTACGATGTTTTCACGCGCCGCGCTCATACGACATTTGCACAGAAACTTCTTTCAATTCCGAAAATCTGGCGTGAAGTGAAAAAATTATAAATTTGGAAGCCAAAAAAAACGTCCGCCGTCGGAAATTTTTTTAAGACCCAGTTTTGAAAGTTGATTTTCGAGAACGCCCAAAAAAGTAAAATGCGGCAAATCCGACACGACAGTTTGAAACCAACCGTGTTCGGCTAAAACGTCGCGCACCATTGAATCGCCGTGTTCATTGACATCGAGCGCGAGCATTGAAAGATGTTGTGAAGTTCCGGGCGGCGCGACTGAATAAATTATTGATTTTGATAAATCCTTACTGCAAAACATTCCTTGCGATTCTAGTTTGAAAATCTCCGAAACTTGCTTAAACGGCGAAAGCGAAAGAATTCTTGACGCATCCGCTTTGTTCAACGCTCCTTTTTCAACCCAATGTGAAATTCCCGGATTAACGCGGCTCGCCCAAAGTGTAACCGTATCAGCATAATTTCTTTTGGCGGCATCTGCACCGCGGGGCGTAATAGTCAAACTATTTTGTTCGGCTTCTGAAATAGCGTCTTCAAAATTTTTCATCGCCGCCGTTTGCAATTCAACTGCAAAACCGCCAATGTTTTTTTTCGATTTGGACAAACTCGCTTGATACGCCGAAACTTCACGTTCGCTTTTGAAAATAACCGTTTTTGGCGGAATTACGCCGCGGGCGACGAATAACGCGCCATATTCTTTCAATAATCTTTGTCCGACGGCATCGGTCGGTTGGTTGAAATCCTTCGGCAAATTAACAATATATTCGTTTAATTTTATTTTGATTTTGTTAGTTTTATTCACTTCGCATTTAATTCGACGTTTTCGGTAATATACCTAAACAAATTAAACAGCTGAATTTTGTCTTGCTGTATTTCCCATAAAAAACTAGAATGCAGTTAATGAATCGGTCTGTTTCAATCTTCAGAAAAACTATTCTAACTGCATATTTGTTAGCGATTCACTTGCTGGCTTTTCTCTTCGTCTTTCAAAATTACATCCGTCCACATTTTACTCTGCCCGAAAATTACACGGAGAATGTTTTTGACCCGACGGAAAGAACATCCGTCCCGACTCCTCTGCCGATTCCGTCAATTGTCGAAGTGGCAGAATCGCCAACGTCAGCGGAAATTAATACGAATCAAACGCAAAATAACGTAACCACTGATTCTCCGACATCGCTTATGATACCTGTTGTCGGTATCAAACGTGAACAACTGCAAGATACTTTTTCTGCTTCTCGTTCGCAGGGGCGCGTTCACAACGCGATAGATATTATGGCACCGCTCGGAACTCCCGTCGCTGCCGTCGCCGACGGAGAAATCGCCAAGTTTTTTGACAGCGAGCGCGGCGGAATTACGATTTATCAATACAGTTCCGACAAAAAATTTGTCTATTATTACGGGCATCTGCAAAAACGCGCTGAGAATCTCTCAGAAAAGGATTACGTAAGGCGCGGAACGGTTATCGGATACGTCGGCGATACGGGGAATTCGGGCGCGGGAAATTATCATCTGCATTTTTCAATCGCAATTTTGGACGACCCGAAGCGAATTTTTGACGGCACGGAAATAAATCCTTATCCGCTTTTGAAAGACGCGCTCGAATCTCGTTAAACCGCTTATCTTTTGCAACTCTAATTAAAAATTTTACTTCTAAAACCATTCGCATTCGAGGCACAAGTCTTGCTTCGTGCGGAGTGTCGAAAATAGGGTTGTATTAAATTAGAACTAGAACACTTAAGGAACAAAAAATGAAAATTCAATTTGAGAAAACGGGTGTTGGAAAATCAATGACATTGATTTTTTCAATCGGTATAATTTTTCTTTCAATTGGCTGCGAGCCGCCTGCTCCGACCACTAATGCGACTGTTAATGCCAATACTGTAGCGGTAAATACTGCGGTAGCACCTTCCAACTTATCTAACACAACGGTTCCGAACAAAGAATCGGAGGCAAAAATGCCTGTAACCCTGCCGGTGTTGGACGCGATGTTCAGCGACGAAAGTTTTGCGGGCGAACTAAAGTCGAAAATTCAATTAACCGATGAAGAAATTCAAAACTTGAAAAAATTCTCGCGTGAAGCGGTTTCAAATTTGAGCGAAAGGAACGCGGAAGAAAATGTCGGTTCAACCCGCGCCGCAACGGAACGCGCCGACCGGCAGATTCGGGAAATTCTCGGCGAAGAAAAATCCGTAAAATTATTTGAACTCGTTCGTCAAAGATGGGCAAACGGAGGCGAAGAAGCGAATAATTCTTCGGGCGATTCCAGCAATTCCGCCAAACCGAATTCAATTCCGACTGACACGCGCGTGGTCGTTAATGCGCCGGCTTATCGGATGGATATTTTTCAAGAAGGAAAACTCCTTAAATCCTATAAAATTGGCATCGGCTACCCGGAATTTCCTCTGCCGAGCGGGATACGAAAGGCGAATGCGATTATCTTTAATCCGACTTGGACACCGCCGGATGAGCCTTGGGTAAAAGGTAAAATCGAGGCTGGAAAAATGGTCGCCGCCGGCAGCGAACAAAATCCTTTAGGACCGATTAAAATTCCAATCGGCTCGCCGTCGTTGATTCACGGCGGAAAATCGCCGGCTCGTTTGGGCAATTTCGCCTCGCACGGTTGTGTCGGGCTGACTAATGGGCAAGTTCAGGATTTCGCTGTGGAATTGGCGAAAGTTTCAGGCTTGGCGTTGACGACGGCGGACGTCAAAAATTACGAAAAACAAAAAACTGAAACCAAAAATGTTAAGTTAGACAAATCAATTCCGGTTGAACTGCGTTATGAAACGATTGTCGTTGAAAACGGTAAATTAAAAATTTACCGAGATGTCTATGAACGCGGCACGAATACGGAAGAAAACTTGCGCCGAGTGTTGGACAGTTATGGCGTTTCGCTTGACAGTTTGAAGCAACAAGACCGCGAAAAAATTCTCAAAGGCTTAACACAGATGGCGCTTGACGCGACTGGAAATGCGATTGAAACTAACGCTAGTTTGCAAAACAACAATTCAAAAACTGACGCGAATAAAAATTCTAACAACTCCAAAAATACGAATATAAACGCTGACAATGGCAGTGTTACGCGCAATGTAAAAGGTAAAAAGGAAGTTTCGTTTGACCTTGCTGAATTAAAAGGTAAAGGTTATCCGGCTGCCGTTGGTATGACTCAGTAGCATAAAATTGATAATGAGAAATTTGGAGATTGATCTTTTATCTCCAAGTTAATTTAAAATTTCGGGTGTAAAGGTTATTGTTAATTTACAACAATCTTTACACTCGAAATTATTTTTGCGGTAAATTTTGATACGGAAAGTTACTACACTTCGGTCGTGTGAATCGAGCGAATGCGGTGACGCGCTTTTTTTGAGCGTCTGATTGAGTTGCGGCGTTTTAAATTTGTTCCTGCCCAATCGGAGACCTGACGAAGCGGATGCCATTCAAAACTTTCAAGCGGCAAAACTTCACTCGAAGCGTCGCGCAGTTTCAGCGTCCCGAAAGCAACAAAAAATAACAAGGCATTGAAAATAAATCCCGTCAGGATAACCAGCCAACCGGGAGCAAGTCCGACTTGAGCGCGATTAATAAAAGTTTCCATATTTAATGCCGGAAACGGGTGCAGATAAACTTTTAGCGTCCAGCTTAAAGCCATCAGAACAAAAATCCAAACATAATTACTCCGAAGTCTTCTGCCGACGGCTTCCCATTCGCTGATGGTAAAATGCGGCGAGAGCAAATCTGCCGAGATATGTTCAGCCCATTCCTTGTCGGGCGGCATCGCTTGGTGCGAAAGCATCGGCGCAAAATATCCGGTTTCAAGAACTCGCACGCGGTTTGCCCAAACTTCGTAATAGCGGTAACGACGGGCTTCCATAAAAAGAAAAATTAAAAGAAGAATCGAATTTATCGGAATGGCAAAATGCGGATTGTCGGGCGAACTGAAAACGAAGGAAAGCGTCGCGCCGGCGGTAATTACAGCCCAATTGGTAGTTGCGTCAAGTCGCGTGCGCCACACGTTTGAACGTTGAACTTCGCCTCGATAAAAATGCACGAGTGCAGTATTAAATTCCGCCGGCGCAAGTTTTTGAGGCAGGGAAAGCGGCGTGGTTATTGGCTTTTGACTGCGGGCGCGGACTTCTTCGGCGAGCGATAAAAAATCTGCGTTTCCGTTTTCTGATTTGGGTTGTTTGTCGGGTGAATCGGTGATTGTTTCACTGGTGAACCGAACTTCGTTTTTCATAGCTCTTTGGGGAAAGATTGGAGAAAGCGACATACTTTGTTTTTCCCTTTTAAGATTTATCATTTTCGGGCTTCTTCTGCAAGAAAATCAAGGAAATTCAATAAAATTTATTAACTTCGCGCGGCTTGACAGTTCGGTTTCGGAAACCTATATTTTTGTTTGCGCTGACGTTCAGCTAAAATAATTTTTGATGTTTGAACAAGACGAATTTTGGATGCGAAAGGCGATTGAAACTGCCACCGCTGCTGGAAATTTAAATGAAGTTCCGGTTGGCGCGTGTTTGATTGACAATCAGCGTGAACTTCTGGCAATTGCCGGAAACCGCACAATTACAACGAGCGACCCGACGGCGCACGCCGAAATTTTAGTTCTGCGAGAGGCTGCAGCATTAATCGGCAATTATCGGTTGACTGAAACCGTCCTTTATACGACGATAGAACCTTGCACGATGTGCGCGGGCGCACTCGTTAATGCGCGTATTAAACGATTAGTATTCGGAGCGCACGACGAACGATTTGGCGCAGTTGAAAGCGTTTATCAAATTTGCAACACGAGTTCTTTGAACCACAAAATCGAAATTACATCAGGCGTTTTGGCTGAAGATTGCCGGCGATTGATGCAGGAATTCTTTAAAGGGAAAAGGAGAAAGGCAAAAGGATAAAGTTCTAATTTTATTCTTTATCCTTTCGCCTTTCTCCTTTCAATCGCGGAGAGGTCGCATAGTGGCTTAGTGCACCGGTCTCGAAAATCGGAGTGCCTTAACGGGTACCGTGGGTTCAAATCCCACCCTCTCCGCCACTTCTTAAAGGCGAAAGGATAAAGGGGGAAGGCGAAAAATTTGGTTAATGAAGATTTGAGAGTTAGGACAAAGGATTTTGCCATTCGCATAGTTAGACTTTTTGCCGCTTTACCGAAAACTACGGAAGCGCAGGTTTTGGGTAAGCAAGTTTTACGTTGCGGGACTTCGGTCGGCGCACAATATCGAGAGGCGCAGCACGCAAAATCAGATGCAGATTTTATTAGTAAAATCGAAGGTTCTTTACAAGAATTAGAAGAAACGGCTTATTGGTTGGAATTAATTGATGTACTTAATATATTTAATTCGGAGAAATTACAGCCGATACGCCAAGAAACAAAAGAGTTAATAGCAATTTTCGTAACAATTGCTAAAAAGGTTAAAGAGCTAAAGAATTAATTTTTCCTTTCGCCTTTATCCTTTACACTTTCGGAAGGGTGCAAGAGCGGTTGAATTGGCTACATTGGAAATGTAGTGAACCTCAAAAGGGTTCCGTGGGTTCGAATCCCACCCTTTCCGCCAGACTATAAGTAGAAAGGCTGAAGGATAAAGGATAAAGTTTTGAATTTATTTTTATCCTTTATCCTTCAGCCTTTAAGATATGGCTTCAGACTCCGCACAAGGTTTGAGTTGTGAACTCCGCTAGACGAGGAATCGAGCAACGGCAGCAATTTCAGCTTGTGTTGCGGTTAAGTCTGAAGCCTCCCCTTTTTAAAACAAATAAAATTTTTCTTTATAAACCAACTTTTCAAAACTTGGAAGATAGAAGTTTGTTTGCTATTTTCATAACAACATTATTTTTCAGGAGAACAATTTTTATGGCAAATGAATTAGAGGACCGCGGACGGGCTTTGGAGAACGAGTATTTTCACCGGAAAGAGCAGGAGCTTATCGAAAAAATGAAGTCAAAATTGAGCACGGAAAATGTTCAAACTACAGAGATGAATTGTCCAAAATGCGACGGCAAATTGGTTGAAACCGAATACGAAAATATCAAAATTGATGTTTGCAACAGTTGCACAGGTGTCTGGTTCGATGCCGGAGAACTTGCGCAAATCGTTGAAAAAGACGAAAACAGCAGCTGGTTCGGAAGAATGTTTAAGTGAAGAGGAATATTAACCACAGATGAATACAGATAAACGCAGATTTTACAATTATGTTTTGGGGCTGATTTTTGTTTTAGGTTTAGCTTGTTCCTTTCAAGGGCAACAGGCACAACCGAAAATTGCGCTTCCGACTACGGTTGAAAATCATAAACTGAACAGCAAGTTAATGGCGCGTGAAATGCCCTACCGCGTCGTTCTGCCGATTAATTATAAATCGGAAAAAGCACAGCGTTACCCCGTTATATACCTTCTTCACGGTTTGACGGGACATTTTGATAATTGGACGGACAAATCGAAACTCGCCGAATACGCGGCGAAATACGATTACATGATCGTTACGCCCGAAGGCAATAATGGCTGGTATTCCGACAGCGCGACAATTCCGAACGACCGTTACGAAACTTACATCACGCAAGAACTTATTCCCGAAATTGATAAAAATTTCCGCACGGTTGCCGACCGCAATCATCGCGCCGTCGCCGGACTTTCGATGGGCGGTTATGGCTCAATCAAATTCGGTTTGAAAAACGCGGAAATGTTCGCACTCGTCGGCTCGTTTAGCGGCGCACTCGGCGCGGCTAGCTGGACTGAAAAGGAAATTGGTACAAAAGGTTTTATTGCTCAATCACTTGTCGGTGTCTATGGTGCGACTGACAGCCGTACGCGGCAGGAAAACGATATTTTCAAAATACTCAGGGAAATGCCCGCCGATAAAATTAAAAATCTGCCCTTCGTTTATCTCGATTGTGGCACGGAAGATTTTTTGATAAACAACAACCGCGATTTCGTAAATTTGCTTCTTGAAAGGAAAGTTAAACACGAATTTCGACAACTGCCGGGCGGACACGATTGGAAATTTTGGGACGCGCAAATTCAAGAATTTTTAGAGTTGAGCGAAAAATTTATTAAATAGTCCGAGAAAAATGTTAAAGAAGATAATTTACATAAGTTTAATAATTTTAGCCGGATTCAGTTCTTTAGTTTTTGCTCAAGAAAAAACGGTTGTGGGCGACGCGGACGCCAAGAAAATGCTGCTCGGCAAGCATCTTTTATCTCTTCAGTGGATTAGCTGGGATTATTTCGGCACGACAAACATTACTAACAAGGCCGGCGTTCTATACCTTAAAGGCGAGCAAAAGCAGCACGGCGGCAGTGATTTTGTAAAAATTGACGGAACGATTACGTCAATTGATAAAAAAGAATTTAAGTTTGAAGGCACAATCGTTACACAAATCAGCTATATCAACGGCGGCAAACCTTGCACGCGTTCGGGTGAGATAAATTTTGCCATAACGGGAAAACGAAAATACTGGCGACTGCAAGAAATGACCAATCCGTGCGACGAAGCGGTTGATTACGTTGATATTTACTTTCGGTAAAAACTGAAGGCGAGCCTGCGCGAGTCCGCTATTCGCCGGGACAGCGCGAATAAATTTTATCGAAATTTATTGATTGCTGATGCAATCATTGCAAACTCGCGTAACGCGCTCCGACTATATGCTCAATTTCGCAATTGAAACCGTCCGTGAAGCCGGACAAATTTTGCTTGAACGATTCGGGCGCAAAATAACCATCACAAAAAAAGGCGACATCAATCTCGTAACGGAAGCAGATTTAGCTTCCGAGAAATTAATTATCGAAAAAATCTGTTCTCACTATCCGAAACACGCAATTTTAGCGGAAGAATCGGGCGCATCGGTACTTAATGGTGAAAGCGAATGGAAATGGATTATTGACCCGCTCGACGGCACGACTAATTACGCGCACGGTTATCCGTGTTTTTGCGTCACCATTGCGCTTGAACACAAAGGAGAAATTGTTCTCGGCATAACCTTTGACCCGACGCGCGATGAATTGTTTGCGGCGGAAAAGGGAAACGGGGCGACATTGAACGGCAGACAAATCAGCGTTTCGGAAACCCAAAGTTTGAGCGACGGGCTTCTGGTTACGGGTTTTCCTTACGACACCAGAGAGCGCGACAATTTTACCCGACATTTTACCGATTTTACCTACAAATCTCGCGGCATCAGGCGTGACGGCTCGGCGGCGATTGATATGGCGTATGTCGCTTGCGGACGCTTTGACGGGTTTTGGGAAGAAGGACTACACCCTTGGGACGTCGCGGCGGGCGTTTTGTTGATTGAAGAAGCCGGCGGACTAGTTTCTTATTACGACGACTCGAAATTCAGCATTTACAAGCCGCCGATTTGCGCGAGCAATAAATTAATTCACGCGGAAATGCTGGAAGTCCTGAAATAAAATTACGAATTTCAAATTACGAATTACTCGGTTGAATATTGTTTCATTCGTAATTCGTAAGTGATAATTCGTAATTTTATTGAACGAATGCGCTCGGAATCGGTCTATCACCGTTTTGTCCGAATTGAACGCTTGTAAAACCCGCAGTCGAACGCAAAAGATACCAAGTTCCATTGCTTGGACGAAAAACCGCGACGTCAGATTTGCCATCGCCATCGTAATCAGCCGCGACCGGAATGTCTTCCGCAACTCCAAATTGAATTGCCGAAAACGCATTGTTATTGCTGCTGCTCAATTGATACCAAGTTCCATTTGACGGGCGAAAAACGGCGATGTCAGTTTTACCGTCACCGTCGTAATCAGCCGCGACGGATTTGTCGGTTGTCACGCCGAACGAAACTCCGCGAAAAGCGTTGCTCGCGCTCTCAAACAAAAACCAATTGCCGTTCCGAAAAACCGTCAAATCTCCGATGCCGTCGCCGTCAAAATCGCCGACCATCGGTTTATCACCGCTTTGCCCAAACTGTTGGGCGAAAAATTGATTGGCGATGCTTCTCAATTGATACCAAGTTCCGTTTGACGGGCGGAAAACCGCGAGGTCGGCGCGTCCGTCGCCGTCGTAATCATTCGGCACGGGAACGTCTTCGCTTGTGCCGAATTGAACGCCCGAAAAAGTGTTGTCCGAACTGCGAAGCTGATACCAAAATCCGTTTGACGGACGAAAAACGGCGATGTCGGTTCGGTTGTCGCCGTCGTAATCGGCGGGAACGATTCTATCTTCCGCCGAGCCGAATTGAACGGCACGGAAACTTGCCGCCGATTGATTCAAATACCAAAAACCATTTGACGGGCGGAATACGGAAATGTCTGATTTGCCGTCAGCGTCAAAATCGAAGTTGGCGCGATTGACGCGGGTGATAACGACATCGTTGCCGTCGCCGCCTCGATAAGTGATGCGGAAAGCCGTGTTAAGTGCGCCGCCGAAAACTGCGTTTTCAGGGGCGTTCAGGAATGTTCCGTTGATTGGGTCAGTTCCGTCGTTTCGTAAAATTACGAACGAATCGCCGATTGCCGGACGGAAAGTGCCGAACGGCAGCGGCACGAGCCGCGCATTATTTAATGAAACCGCGCCGATTACGTTTAATTGGTCGTATCCGTTCGCTCCGGCAGTCGTGCCGCTGATTTTACAGACGTAATTTCCGTTTGCCGTAAAAGTCAGTCCGTTGTTGATATTTAAAATTCCCGTCGGCGAAGTTAAAGTTCCCGCACTGATAACGCCCGCCGTAACATTGGTTGCGCCGACTGTTCCCGTGCCGCCGAAACCGCTAAAGCCAAATTCTCCGCCGATTGAGCCGCCATTAATCGTGACCGTGCTGTTTGGAATGGTTGCGTCCACGACAAGAATGCCGTTGTTTAGCGTGACTGCACCGTTATAATTACCTGCTGAAATAATCAAAGCTACGCCCAAACCGTTTTTTGTTAAACTGCCCGTGCCGGTAATTATGCCGATACCGAAAATGCCTTCGCCGTCCAATGTCAGCGTAAATGGATTTGGAAATCCGCTGGCGATAAATAATATGCCGATTGTTACGGTTGAATTTTGGGCGGCTCTAAAAGTTTGTGAATTTGCGATAACTACTAAAGTGTTTAATGCTTGGGTGCCGCCGTTGACCGTTAAACCGTTTGTCAAATTCAAAGTGTTGCCGCCGATTGTGTAGTTTCCACCCTCGATGGTCAGGGAAGAAAAAGTAAAAGTTGATAAATTGTTGATAGTTGAAAACTGCGCCGCCGTCGCCGGAAAAACCAAATTGTCTCCGGCGACGGGCGCGACATCCCCGACCCAGTTTGCCGCCGTTGACCAATTGCCGTTCGCGCCGCCGCCGTCCCAAGTTCTCACGGCGGAAAAAGTGTTGACAGCGGAAAATACAAAGATAAACGAGAGTAAAATTGTTTTCATAATTTAAAGTTTATTTCTATAAAGATTACTTAAATTTAGCATTACGATGCACGCGAGAAACAATTGTTTGCCACCTAAATACGCTCCGCTCAAGACAAATTTTCCGGTTATGATTACCTTGTAATAATGATCAGAAATCGAAAATCCAAAATGAATATGGCGTATGTCGCTGGCGGGCGCTTTGACGGTTTTTGGTATGAAGGCTTGAATCCGTGGGATATTGCCCCCGGCGTTTTATTAATTGATAAGGTCGGCGGGCGAGTTCCTTCATTACGAACGATTCAAAATTCAGCATAAAATAACCGCCGATTTGTATAAACAACATGTTGATTCACGCGGAAATCTGCAAATCTTAGATTAAAATTCGCGAATTTCAAATTATGAATGAAAACAATATATAACTCCGTCATTCGTAATTTGAAATTCGTAATGATTTACTGGATATAAGCGCTTGGAACCGGTTTATCATCTCCCCTTCCAAACCGAATACTGATAAAACCTTGGGTCGAACGCAATAAATACCACTCGCCGGTATTCGGTCTAAATATTGCAATATCGGATTTACCGTCGCCGTCGTAATCAGCCGGGACCGGTACATCTCTCGATGTCCCGAACCGAACGAGCGAAAGCGCGTTGTTACTGCTGCTCAAACGATACCAACCTCCGTTTGCCGGACGGTAAAAAGCGAGGTCGGTTATGCCGTCGCCGTCGTAATCTGCGGGAACCGGTCTATCGGCGGCGGAACCTAACGAAAGTACTTCGCGAAAAGATTGATTCGCACTTTCAAGCAAAAACCAATTACCGTTCCGAAAAACCGCTAAATCGCCAAGACCGTCTCCGTCAAAATCGCCGATCAGCGGTTTATCTCCACTCTGTCCGAATTGTCGTACGAAAAGTCGATTAGAGTTACTTCTCAACTGATACCAAGTTCCATCTGATGGTCGGAAAACCGCGAGGTCAGCGCGTCCGTCGCCGTCAAAATCATTCGGCACAGGAATGTCTTCGCTCTCTCCGAATTGAATATTTGCGAAAGTGTTGTCCGAACTGCGAAGCATATACCAGTTCGTATCTAATGGACGGAAGACGGCAATGTCGGTTTTGTTATCTCCGTCATAGTCGGCTGGAACGATTACATCCGTTGCGACACCAAATTGAACTGCGCGAAAACCCTCTGCCGATTGGTTCAAATACCAAGCTCCGTTCTCGGGACGAAAAACGGAAATGTCAGATTTGTCGTCGTTATCAAAATCGAAATAAGTGCGATTTACGCGGGTGATGACAACATCATTGCCGTCACCGCCACGGTAAGTTATGCGAAAAGACAGGTTGGGCGAAATGGCGATAACTGAATTTTCGGGTCTTTCCTGAAACGTTCCGTTCACCGGGTCGGTTCCGTCATTTCGCAAAATCACGAACGAATCGCCGATTGCCGGACGATAACTTCCGAACGGCGGCAGCAATAAACGCGCATTATTTAACGAAACTGTGCCAACGACATTTAATTGGTCGTGTCCGGCAGCACCTGGGGTCGTGCCGCCAATTTTACAGATATAATTTCCGTTCGCCGTAAAAGTTAGACTGCCCTTAATATTTAAAATTCCTCTCGGGGAGGTCAGCGTCCCAGGGCTAATAGCACCCGCTAAAACGTTCGTTTCTCCGACCGTTCCCGTGCCTCTGAGTACGCCAGGATTAAAATTTTTTATACTGGGAGCAGGATTGACCGTTACCGGGCTGCCAGGAATATCAGCGTCAACAATCAAGGTTCCGTCATTAATATCAATGGCTCCTTCATAATTATTAGCCGATGCAATTAAAGAAACGCCTAGATCGTTTTTTTTCAACGCGCCCGCACCGGAAATTAGTCCGATAGTGAAATTTCCGTCGCCGTTTAATATCAAAGGAAATTCACCAAAGGAAATGGCGGCAATCATTATCGCCGAATCTTGTACGACGGAAAATGTTTGGGCGGAGTTCAAAGTTATCGTCGTATTTATACTTTGCGATCCGCCGCTCACCCTCAAGCCATCAGTTAAGCCAAAAGGATTTCCGTTGATATTGTATGCTCCGCCTTCAAATGTAATCGAGCGAAAAACGGTGAAGGGAGAAAAGTCATTGTTAGAGCTGGATTGAGAATCCACCTCTGGAAAAACCAAATCATCACCGGCGACGGGAACAACATTTTCCCTCCAATTAGTAACGGTTTGCCAATTGGCGTCGATGCTCGCCCCAGCCCATGTTTTGGTAGCCGAATAAGCGTCGGTTAGCAATCCGCTGAGAATTAAGATGAGAATAAGTATAAGTCTCTGCATATTTTAAACCTCTGAGATTCGTAAAATTTGACCTGTTGAATTTATCACAAAAAGATTCAGAACATAACGAATTTGCCGAAGAATATAAGAAAAAATGAAGATCCTCATACAATTCTCGAACGATTCGACAATTACTGATTTATTCGACAAGGTATATTATTAATCGGTGAAAATGACCAATCGGACGGCAGTATGATTGGGGATTAGTATTTTAGGTTGTCTTTCGGCTTGTGTTAATCTTGATAATAATTTAAGTGAGCAACAATTAAATTTACGAACACTATGTCTTGGTTTGCCCGAAAAAATCCTAAAATAGACGAACAATCCGCTAACGAAGAAAAGCGCGTGAAAACCGAAGGTATTTTTGTCAAATGCCTCGAATGCGACAACGCGCTTTACAAACGCGAGCTTAAAGAATCACTCCAAGTCTGCACGCATTGCGGTTATCATTTCAGATTTAACGCGCGGGAACGGCTCGACACGCTGTTTGACGAGGGCGAGTATGAAAAGCTCGACGAGGAAATAACTTCCGCCGACCCGCTTCAATTCGTTGACACAAAACCCTACATCGAACGCATCGCACAAGCGAAAGAATCCTCCGGACTTCCTGAAGCAATCGTATCGGGCAAAGGCAAAGTCGGCGGACATCTGGTCTATGCCGGAGCGATGTCAATGGATTTTATCGGCGGTTCGATGGGTTCAGCCGTCGGCGAAAAAATCACGCGCTTGATTGAACGCGCAATCGAAACTCGCGGCGCAGTGGTAATCTTTGCGGCTTCGGGCGGCGCAAGAATGCAGGAAGGCACATATTCATTGATGCAGATGGCGAAAATCTCAGCGGCTCTGGCACAATTTCACGACGCGCGTCTGCCGTTTATTTCCGTTTTGACTGACCCGACGACCGGGGGCGTCACGGCGAGTTTTGCGATGCTTGGAGACGTGATTATTGCCGAACCAAAAGCTCTCATCGGTTTTGCCGGACCGCGTGTTATCGAACAAACGATTCGCCAAAAACTACCGAAAGGCTTTCAGCGTTCAGAATTTCTGCTCGAACACGGAATGGTTGATATGGTTGTGGACAGACGCGAAATGCGCGAGAAAATTGTAAGATTACTAAATTTTATGATGAACGAACAATTAAACGTAAAATAAAAATATGTTAAAAGATACGCTAATCGAAATTTTTGAAAGAGATTTAAACAAATTAAAAGAAGAAATCAATTTCTACAAAAATGAAAGGGAGCTGTGGATAATCGAGAAGGAAATCAATAATTCGGCGGGCAATTTGTGTCTGCATTTAATCGGCAACTTAAATCATTTTATCGGGGCAACGCTTGGCGAAACAGGATTTATTAGGGACAGAGAAATCGAATTTTCTGCAAAAAACGAAACTCGGCAAAATTTAATTAATGAAATTGAAAAGACAATGGAAACGGTAAAAAGCAGTTTGAATAAATTATCAAATGATGCTTTCGATAAAAATTTTCCCGTCGAAAAACACGGCAAAGTTGTCAAAATGGATTTTATGCTTCTTCATCTGCTGACTCATTTTAATTATCATCTCGGACAAATAAATTATCATCGCAGATTGATTCAAAACGGCGAAAAGTGAATTTTGACGAATCTTTAAAATATCTTTACGGTCTTGGCAACGAAGTTTCAGCAATGAAACTCGGTCTTGAAAATATCGGAAAACTTCTCACTGCCCTCGGTAATCCAGAAAAAAACTTTCTCAAAGTTCAAGTCGCCGGAACAAACGGCAAAGGTTCGACGTGCGCTTTTTTAGATTCAATCTGCGTTTTGGCTGGAATTAAAACAGGTCTTTATACATCGCCGCATTTAATTTCGATTACTGAAAGAATCAAAATCGGCAGTCAAGAAATTTCGGAAAAAGACTTTGCCCACCACGCAACAAAGATTAAAGAAATTTCGGAAAAATTGTTGGAAATCGGAGATTTGGAAGCGCTTCCGACTTTTTTTGAGCAAGTTACAGCAATTGCAATCTCAGCTTTTGACGAAGCGAAAATAGATTTAGCGATTTTAGAGACTGGTTTGGGCGGCAGATTTGACGCGACGACGGCGATGAAAGCGGAAATTGTGGCGATTACGCCGATTGACTTTGACCATCAAAATATTTTGGGAAATACGCTGGCGGAAATCGCAGCGGAAAAGGCGGCGATTATTAGGAAAGATACGCGCGTTGTTTTGGCAAATCAACGGGAAGAAGCGCTGGAGGTAATTTTAAAGAAATGTGATGAAGTTGGAATAAAAACAATCAATAATTGCAAAATTGAGCTAAACGCGGTTGATTCGATAAACGGAAAAGCGATTGTTACATTTATCACTGAAAATGAAATTTACCCCGATGTTAATTTGGGTTTGCGCGGGCGACACCAAATTGAAAATGCGCGGTTGGCACTACAGTTAGCAGAAGTGTTAAAGAATAATTTTAATTTCACTTTATCGAAATCTGAAATCGTTGAAGGTTTAGAAACTGCCGAACATAAAGGACGTTTGGAATTTTATCAAAACATTCTTTTTGACGGAGCGCACAATGTCGCGGGCGCAAAGGCATTGAAAGAATATCTAGACGAGTTTATCAATCAGCCGGTTACGCTTGTTTTCGGCGCGATGCGCGACAAGGATTTGTCTCCCATTGCCGCGATTCTTTTTCCGAAAGCCGAAACGCTAATTTTAACCAAACCGAATAATGAGCGTTCAATGGAAACTTCGGAACTTTTGAAGATTGTGCCGACCGCTTTTGACCAAAAAAATGTTAAGCTCGCGGAAACGGTCGCCGAAGCAATAACAACAGCGAAGTTAGTTACAAAAGAAACAGAACTGATTTTAATTACCGGCTCGCTTTATCTGGTTGGAGAAGCGCAAGAGATTCTAAAAAGCGCGTTCTGATACGGCGGAAAAAATTCTGCTTAAAATATTGGAGAGAAAATAATGAAAACAAAATTTATATTATTCGCTATTACACTTTTTTCAGTAGCTTTTTCGGCTCACGCGCAAACTGAAAAAGCACAGGTTTTGGCAAAATCGAAACAAGTCGTGGGCGCGCTCAAAAACAAAAACGTGAAAACGTTGGCATCGTACGTTCATCCGACAAAGGGCGTGCGGTTTTCGCCCTACGGCAGCATTGACACGGAAAAGGATTTGACGTTTCGGAGAAAGGATGTGCTGAAACTTTATGCGCTTCCGGCTTATGTTTGGGGACAAGCCGACGGCTCGGGCGACGACATCAAACTTAATTTCGCCGGTTATTACAAAAAATTTGTTTATGACAAAGATTTCGCGCGTGCGCCGGAAGTCGGTTACAACCGCATCGTCAAACAAGGCAATACGATCGTGAACTTAACGGAAGCGTATCCGAAAGCGAAATTTGTCGAATATCATTTTCCCGGAACGCGCAAATATGACGGAATGGATTGGCGCAGTCTGCGCCTCGTTTTCGAGAAATCGGGCAAAAATTGGTATCTCGTCGGCATCAGCCACGACCAATGGACGATATAAAGGCAAAAGGCAAAAGTAAAAAGGCAAAAGCGGTTCGGAATTTCGCGCCGCTTTTTTCTTTTGGAACTTGAGAGAAAGTTAAATTTCGAGTTTAATTGTTCAATAATCCGAGATTTGAATTTGAATTTATGCACAAATTAGTTTTAATCAGACACGGCGAAAGCGAATGGAACAAGGAAAATCGCTTTACGGGTTGGAAGGACGTTGACCTTTCCGAAAAGGGACGCGAGGAAGCAAAAGCGGCGGGCAAATTATTAACAGCCGAAGGTTTTACGTTTGATGAAGCGTATACATCAGTTCTGAAAAGAGCGATTCGGACACTTTGGATTATTCTTGATGAAATGGATTTGATGTGGATTCCCGAAACGAAATCGTGGCTTTTAAACGAGCGTCATTACGGCGGACTGCAAGGTTTGAATAAAGCCGAAACCGCCGCGCAGCACGGCGAAGAACAAGTTCTAATCTGGCGTAGAAGTTATGACATTTTGCCGACTTTGCTCGAAGAAAACGACGAAAGATATTTGGGCAAAGACGCGCGTTATCTGGGAATCGAAGTCGGAAAATTCCCGAAAGCCGAAGCCTTAAAAAACACCGTCGAGCGTGTCGTGCCGTATTACGAAACGGAAATCGCACCGAAAATTAAAGCCGGAAAACGCCTGATAATCGCCGCGCACGGTAATTCGCTCCGCGCTCTTGTAAAATTTCTCGATACGATTTCCGACAAAGACATCGTTCATCGCAACATTCCGACCGGCATTCCGCTCGTATATGAATTGGGCGAAGATTTAAAGCCGACAAAAAGCTATTACCTCGGCGACCAAGACGCGATTGACGCGGCGCAAAAGGCTATTGCCAATCAAGGCAAAGCAAATCAATAGGCAGTAGGCAGTCGTGCGTTTACCGCTTACTGCCTCTTGCTTATTACCTAAGCACCTAAGAAAAAGTAATCAGGTATTTTGAGCCGATTTGTGAAAGAACTTTATCAAGTTCTTCGCACAAGTTTTTGTAGGAACTATACGCTTCCCAACTCAGCCAATCATACTTTATCTTTTC
>MWVV01000058.1_pt1 | contig 39643 bp, 38 predicted proteins | sample 1047281 | NCBI WGS metagenome assembly MWVV01 (sample SAMN06349986, study PRJNA376086) | soil metagenome | isolation source: PT-2 sample Antarctic (ecotone) soil | place: Antarctica | collected 2015-01-13 | reverse complement strand
CAATAAAAACAGTAAAGATATTTCAAATTTGTAGTGTAACGTTTTGTTGAATTTAGGAAGAAAGAAAATCCTAAATTTGAATATTAGTTATAACATATATTTTAACCAAATTAAAAATGAATATTTGAAAAACATTATCAAGCTGTTAAAATCCAGAGTTTTAAGTCAATTCTTAATTTTAGGCGTGCTCAATAGCGCAATGATGATGGAATAATCACGGCGCGAAAACCGTTATTAATATTGTTCGATCAAAAACTAAAATTCGTTGGGTGAAGTTCATTTGCTATTCAACCTTTTTTTCGTGTAAGATACTCGTTTCGTGCCAGTAGCCTAAGAGACGAGTCCGGTGGGTTTCGCGCCCACTTTTTATTTGGGTGAAATAATTTTGTGAAGCATTTGGTTGAGCAGAAAATTAAGGAAAACGTTCGACGCGTAGTGGAAAATGATGATTTGGAACTTGTCCGCACTAATATTGCTTCTTCTAAACGGAGCCTGATTATAAGTATTTTTATTGATAAAGAAGGCGGTGTCACGCACGAGGATTGCGTGAAAGTCAGCCGTGATCTTGAAACGCTGCTCGAGACGGAAGATTTTATACCGACTCCGTATTTGCTGGAAGTTTCCTCTCCGGGTCTGGAGCGCGAATTATACAGCTTAAAAGATTTTGAAAGATTTGCAGGGAAATTAGCAAAAGTAAAAACAAATGTTGAGATTAACGGTCAAAAAGTATTTAAAGGTCGCATCATCGGAGTTGAAAGCGAAGAAATTATTTTTACCGATAAAACTAAAGGCACTATGAGATTTTTGTTTAGCGCGGTTGCCAAGGCGAATTTAGAAATCGATTTGGAAGAAGAATTTAAGCGAAACGAAATACCGAAAAAAGAAAGCGGAAAATGATCGGATAAAAATTTCAATTTTTCATTAGACAGTTATGACATCTATCGGACAAAGTATTGACGCGCTGTGCAGCGAGCAGGGACTGGATCGTGATTTAATTATCGAAGCGATGAAGGAAGCGGTTCGCGCCGCTGCCCGGAAACAATTTAAATCGCAGGACAAAACCGGTGAAAGCATTGAGGTTGACTGGAATAATGAAGAAGGAACAATCGAGATTTCCGCGCAAAAAACGGTTGTTTTAGAAGTGGAAAATCCTTCGACAGAGTTGGCACTTTCCGAAGCGCAGGAGCTAGCCGGCGATGATGTCGAAATCGGCGATATGCTTTTGATTCCTCTTCCGACTGAGGAATTGGGGCGCATCGCCGCTCAGACCGCCAAACAAATTCTTGTCCAAAAAGTACGGGAAGCCCTGCGCGAAAAAGTTTATGAAGAATACGTCGACCGTAAAGGTGAATTAATTAACGGAACGGTTAAAAGATTTGAGCGCGGCGACATAATTGTTGACCTCGGGAATAATCTCGAAGCGATTTTACCCAGACAGGAACAGGCTCGAAGTGAAACCTGGAATCAGGGCGAGCGGGTTCGTGTGGTTATCGAAGATGTTTCAAAAGATTTGAAAGGTCAGCAAATTAAAGTTTCACGCGCTTCGGCGGCTCTTCTCAAGCGTCTGTTTGAGATGGAAGTTCCTGAAATTTATGATGACACGGTAGTGATTAAATCGGCTGTCCGTGAACCGGGTGACCGTGCGAAAATTGCGGTTTCTTCAAACGAAAAGGATGTCGATCCGGTTGGAGCGTGCGTCGGAATGAAGGGTTCGCGTGTGCAGTCAATTATAAAAGAATTGCGCGGCGAGAAAATTGACATTATCGAATGGTCTGACGAGCCTTCGGTATTTGCTGCCAACGCGCTTTCGCCCGCGAAGGTTTCGCAAGTGCGAATTACTGATATTAACAATCGCAAAATGGAAGTCGTCGTGACCGAAGATCAACTGAGTTTGGCGATTGGCAAGCGCGGTCAAAATGTGCGTCTGGCGACACGGCTAGTTGGCTGGGATATAGATATTGTCAGCGAAGAACTTCTGAAAAAGGAAATCGCGCTTGCGATGGGCAAAATGATGGCGTCCGGCGAGGCTGTACCAGTCACAGTTCTGCAAGGCGTTTCAACCAATCAGGCGGATGACTTGAAGGAAAAAGGAATTAATGATGTCGAAACTTTAGCGACAACTTCGGTTGATGATTTAGTCGATATTTTAGACGTAAGTCTTGATGAAGCCGAAAGAATTATTGCCTCCGCCAAAGATATTATTGAAGCCCGCAATAAACAAGTCGAGACATCTGAACCGGAACTGACGGGCGAGGAAGATTTATTAAAGAAAGAAGAATCAGAAATTTCGGCAGACACTTCGAAGAATGAGGACGCTCCAGAAGTTATTTCAGAAGAAACCTCCAAAGCAGTTAGTGAAAATCAAGATACCGAAGAAGTTTCCGAAGATTTAGACTCATTGGAAATAACTGAAGAAACAGCCGATGAAAATGAAAAAGATTCGGCTGAGGACAAAGAATAAATCAAATGATTTATTCTTCAAAACAAAAGAAATATAAATACTGGATTGCGCGAAGCCGCAAAAATCCATCAATAGATAAATATGCCTGTAGGAACATCAATTCGGATTTACGATTTAGCAAAAGAGATTAAACAAGATACAAAGCGCGTGATTGAAGAATTACGGCGCGAAGGCATAGATGTAAGTGTTCCTTCCAATTCTGTTACCAAAGAAGTTGCCGAAAAAGTTCGCAATAGATACTTTCCCAAAACTGAAGTTCCTCCGAAGCGTGGAATAAAAATCATAAAAAAAGCGCTTAAGATAGAAGAGGAATCAGTTGAAACAGAAGAATCGCCGGAAGTGGATGTCGCCGCACCGCAGTTGGAAGCAGCAACAGTAAAAGAACCGATAGTCAAAGAAAAAATCGAAGTAACTCCTCAGCCAGTTGCTCAAGAGCAGGAAGTTCAAAAACCCGCTCGTCACGTTAGAAAACTTCAAAAGAAGATTGACTTAAAACCTCTGGACGAAACACCTGTTATTGACGAAACTCCTTTAACAGTTGAAGAAAAAGACGCTCCGGCTGCAGTACGATCCGTCGAAGATACTCAGGGGGCTGCAGGAAACGGACAGTCTCCGGAGTTATCAGAATATTCTGCTGAAGTCAAAAATAAAACTACAACTAGAGTGCTTCGTCCGAACGAAACGCAGGTTAAAGAATTAAAATTAAAACAAAGCTCGCTCAATCAAGGCTTGAAACCAGGTGACCGGGTAGTTAATAACGCGCCGACCACGACCGGAAGATTAAAGACTGAAAAGCCGCAGGAGATTGTCAGAAATGATGTGCGGCGCGATGGCGGCAAAGATACACGAAAAAGTGAATTGCGCGCAACGCCGGGCGAGACTTCAACTCCCAAAACGACATATACCCCGCCGGTTGACCAGCGCAAAAAATTCGGACGTTCAGCTCCCAAAAAAGGCGGCAAAAGATTTGAAGACAAAGGCGCGAGATTTGAAGAAAGAGATGTTGCCGCGCCACGGCAGCGTTCAATCGAAGAGCGCATTCTCGGACAAGTTGATACGGTTGACAAAAATAATCTCACGCTTATTCGTCTGACTGAAGGCGCGACGATTCGCGAATTTTCCGAATCGCTTGGTGTTACGCCGCGTGATGTCGTTCAACTACTTGTTAAACGCGGTATTTTTGCGACGCTCAATCAGCCGATTGGCGAAAATATGGCGGTTGAGCTGGGACAAACTCTCGGTTACAACGTCAGTTTTGTGCCGTTTGAAGAAATGGTTATCGAGCAGGAATTTGAAGAACTGATCGCTGCCGATTCTGATGATATCGAAGTTTCGCGCCCGCCGGTTGTGACGGTAATGGGTCACGTCGATCATGGTAAAACATCACTTCTTGATGCGATTCGTTCGGACAATGTTGCGGAAGGCGAAGCCGGCGGAATCACGCAGCATATCGGCGCATACAGCGTTTTTGTTCCAAATCCGGACAATCCGCTGGAACCGCGCCGCGTAGTTTTTCTCGATACGCCGGGTCACGAAGCCTTTACATTAATGCGCGCGCGCGGCGCGAAAGCTACTGATGTTGTAATTCTCGTGGTTGCCGCCGATGATGGCGTAATGCCGCAGACGATTGAAGCGATTGAACATTCAAAAGCTGCCGGCGTACCGATTATTGTTGCCATTAACAAAATTGACAAGCCTGACGCAACCCCGGACAAAGTTAAACAGGGGCTTGTCGCGCAGGGATTGCAGCCGATAGATTGGGGCGGCGATGTTGAAATGATCGCGGTTTCGGCGAAAAAACGCGAAAATCTTGATACTTTACTGGAAACAGTTTTGCTGAGCACCGATATTCTTGATCTTAAGGCAAGCCCAACCAGACGCGCGTCAGGCGTTGTTCTGGAAGCTAAACTTGATAAAGGTCGCGGTTCGGTAGCGACAGTGCTTGTCCAGCAGGGGACTCTGCGTGTCGGCGATCCGTTTATTGTCGGACAATATTACGGAAAAGTTCGCGCAATGTTTGGCGACCGCGGCGATATTGTCAATGAAGCGCCGCCCGCCACGCCGGTTGAAGTTCTCGGTTTACAGGGCGTTCCGCAAGCCGGCGATACTTTTCAGGTTGTTTCCGATATTGATAAAGCACAGACGATCGCCAGTCAGCGTCAAATGCAGGCGCGGCAGCTTGCCATGCTCAAAACTACCAAACGCGGTATTGAATCGCTCGGTCTGGCTGAAATTAAAGAATTATTGGTTGTCCTCAAAGCCGACGTGCAGGGTTCGGTGGAAGTTTTGCGAGCAACGCTTGAAAAACTTTCGACCGAAAAGGTCAAGGTGCGCGTTATTCGTTCGGGTGTCGGAGCGATTACTGAATCGGACGTTCTGCTCGCCTCGGCAACGCAAGCTGACGAAGCTTCGATGGCGGTTGTGATTATCGGTTTCAATGTGCGCCCGGCGGTTCGAGCTTCGGAAGTTGCTAAACAGGAACAAGTCGACATTCGTCTCCATTCGATTATTTATAAAGTCGAAGAAGAAATAACAGCAGCGATGATCGGAATGCTCGACGCGATCGAAAAAGAAGTTATTCTCGGTAAAGCGCTTGTTCAGGACATTTTCAAAGTCTCAAAAGTCGGAACGATTGCCGGCTGCCGCGTAACTGATGGATTGATCAGACGACAAGCCAAAGCGCGTCTGATCCGCGACGATGTTGTTGTTTGGGAAGGCGATATTTCCTCGCTCAAACGCTTTAAAGAAGACGCTCCCGAAGTTCGACAGGGTTTCGAGTGCGGTATCAGTCTGGCAAATTTTAACGACCTCAAAGTCAATGATGAAATTGAGGCTTACGTGATTGAGAGAACGGCAGCAACAGAATTGTAGAAACAGAAAACTAAAAATGGAAAGCTGGAAGTATTTTATATTGCATTCTTAGTTTTCCATATTGCAAAAGATTTATGCGTCGCCCGGAAAGATTAGCAGAAGCCTTGCGCGAGGAAGTAACCGAGATTGTCGGTTATGAACTGAAAGACCCGCGTTTGCAGGCAGTGACTGTGACAGACGTTCGCGTATCGGAAAATATGCGGGACGCTAAAATTTTTGTAATCGTCGAGGGTGATGAAAAAGAAATTAAGAGCGTGCTGCGCGGATTGCAGAATGCGGCGACCTTTGTCAGACAACAAGTTGCGTTGAATTTGAATTTACGTCACGCTCCGGTTTTGAATTTTGTCCGCGATACAGTCGAAGAAAATGCCGTCCGCGTTGAAGAGTTGATTGTTGATTTGACGCAAAAGGGCGAATTTCCGGAAAGGATTGACAAAGAGGAATAAAGGATTCTTGAAGAGCGTGTAAAATAAATTTATTTGCTCTTGATTTGTATCCGTTTTAATAAGTGTTAAGTCAAGTAGTTGAGTTAATTGAAAACAAACAGAATTTTGCGATTACTACGCACGTTCGACCGGACGGCGACGGTATCGGTTCTTCTCTCGGCTTATACTGGCTTCTGCGTTCTTTAGGCAAAACCGCCGAAGTTATCGTTCGCGACGGTATTCCCGCTTCTTATGAGCAGCTTCCGGGCGCTTGCGAAATCAGGAAAGTTTCGGAAATTGATAAAACCTACGATGCCGTTTTTGTGATTGAATGTTCAGATGTCACGCGCCCCGGCATTGCCAAACTTGAACACCAATTTACTGTCAATATTGATCATCACGCGACCAGTGAGCATTTCGGTTCGATAAATTGGATTGACGCGACGGCTTCGGCGGTCGGCGAGATGATTTACAATCTCTGCAAAGCCATCGGCGGACGCATTTCTAAAGAAATCGCCGAATGCGTTTACATGGCTCTCGTTACCGATACCGGCTCGTTTCATTTTCCAAACACCACTGACCGCACGCTCAAAGTTGCTTCCGAACTGGTCAAAGTCGGTGTCAAGCCCGCTCAAATTTCCGAAATCGTTTACAGTAGTTATTCGTGGAGCCGCATTGAACTGATGCGACAGGTTTTAGCGACTGTTAAACGCAGTGAAGATGGAAAAATTGCATGGATGCGGCAAACACTCGAAATGGCGCAAGTTGCCAATGCTGTCGATGGCGACAATAATGGATTTGTCAATATTCCGCTTGCCGCAAAAGAGGTTGCCGCGGTGGTTTATATGCGCGAAACTTTTCCGAACACGTTCCGTGTCAGTCTGCGCTCAAAAGACGGAATCAACGTTGCCAGAGTCGCAGAAAAATTCGGCGGCGGCGGACACAAGAATGCGTCCGGTTGTCGGGTGGAAGGCATCTGGGACGAATGCGAAAAGTCAATTGTCTCTGCGCTGACCGAAGCAGTTAATAAATCGCACGACGAATTGAAAAATTCTCAAAAAGCATTTGGAAGAACATTGGTTTAAAAGTGAAAAGGTAAAAAAGTGAAAAAGTTTATTATATAAGGATTAATAAAATTTTCACTTTTTTATTTTAAATTGTATGACAAAAGAAAAACGCTACAAATGGCGGCGCGAAGGCTACAAGGAAAATACCAGAGGTTTGCTGATGATTAATACCGGCGACGGTAAAGGCAAAACGACGTGCGCGCTTGGCTTGATGATGCGCGCGGCGGGACGCGGAATGCGCTGCTGTATGATTCAGTTTATGAAGTCGAAGACTGACCGTTACGGCGAACACGAATCAGCGGAAGAATTGGGAATTGAAGTTTATACGATGGGCGACGGCTTTACTTGGGACACCAATAATTCTGAGCAGGATATTAAAACCTCGCAGGAAACGTGGGCTTTGTGCGTCGAAAAAATGCGTTCAGAAGATTATGATCTGCTCGTTTTTGATGAACTCATTTATGTTCTCGATTATAAATTCTTGGTTTTGGAAGAAGTTATTGCGGAAATAAAAGCCGTCCGCGAGAAACAGCCGAATCTGCACCTCGTTTTAACCGGAAGAAATGCGCCTGCGGAATTAATTGAAACAGCTGATCTGGTAACTGAGATGAAGGAAGTTAAACATCCGTTCAATACCGGAATTTATGCGCAGCAGGGAATCGAGTTTTAGGATTTAAATTTCAAATAATGGAGTAAATTATAAACTACAATTACTCACCGCCGAAAGTTTTCTGCTCATCCGCCACACCGATTTTTGGGCAGATATTTTCCAAAACGCACTCGCCGCATTTTGGCGTTCGAGCCTGACAAATTTTTCGCCCGTGCCAGATCAGCCAGTGCGGAAACATTATCCAATGTTTTTGCGGTACAAGATTTTGCAAATCCAGCTCGATTTTTTCAGGTACGGAATTTTCGGTTAATCCTAACCTCTGCGAAAGACGCGAAACGTGCGTGTCAACAACGACGCCCGAAGCGATGCCGAAAGCGTTTCCCAATACAACATTCGCCGTCTTTCGCGCCACGCCGTTGAGAGTCAAAATTTCTTCCATTGTCTGCGGAATTTCGCCGCCAAAGTGAGCGATAATTTTCTCACACGCACCCTGAATGCTTTTCGCTTTATTGCGGTAAAAACCGGTTGAACGTATATCCTGCTCAAGTTCTTCCGGCGAAACATCCAGATAATCCTGCGGCTGACGGTATTTTCTAAAAAGAGTTTCCGTAACAATATTGACGCGCACATCTGTGCATTGTGCAGAAAGAATTGTAGCAACCAGAAGCTCAAAAGCGTTCGCGTGGGTTAGTGCGCAATGCGCATCAGGATATTCTTTTTTGAGCCTAATTATGATTTTGCGTGTTCGCTCTTTTTGTTCAGGAAACATTGGCATAGGCTAGAAAATAATTTCGGGAAATGCAACCTGCCGTTTAAGAATAAAAAGAGAATCGAGATCAAAATAAAATGGATAAAAGTTTATCTTTGAAATTGAAAAGAGTTCAGTTTAATTTGCGTTTCAGGTGCTAAATTGGCAATATTAGGTTTCGATTTTTTGGATTATGAAAGTTCCTCTTCTTGATTTACAAGAACAAAATCAAACTTTGCGTCCCGCAGTTGACGCAGCTATTTCAAAGATTTTAGATTCCAACGGTTTTATACTGGGCGCGGAAGTTGAAGCCTTAGAAAATGAGCTGGCAAGTTATTGCCGGACAGAATTTGCCGTCGGATGCGCTTCGGGAACCGACGCACTGCTGCTCGCGTTGATGGCTCTTGACGTGAACTCCGGTGACGAGGTAATTACAACGCCGTACAGTTTTTTCGCCACTGTCAGCGCGGTCACGAGATTGGGCGCGACTCCTGTTTTTGTTGACATTGAACCAAAAACTTATAATCTTAACGTGAGCCAAATCGAAGCAAAAATCACTGAAAAAACAAAAGCGATTCAGCCCGTACATCTTTTCGGGCAGTGCGCCGCAATGGACGATCTGCGAAAAATCAGTGAAAAATATAATATTCCGGTCGTTGAGGACGCTGCACAGGCAATCGGCGCTGAAGAAAACGACAAGCGCGCCGGGGCGATGAGTGAAATCGGTTGTTTCAGTTTTTATCCTTCAAAAAATCTTGGTGGAATGGGCGACGGCGGTTTTATGACGACCGATGATGAAGCGTTGGCAAACAAATTAAAAGCCCTGCGCGTCCACGGGGCGGAAAAGCGATATTATCACAGATGGGTCGGGATAAATTCTCGTCTTGACGCGCTGCAAGCCGCCATCTTGCGGGTGAAACTGCCTTATCTGGATTCGTGGTCAGACAAGCGTAAAGCAAATGCCGATATTTACCAAAAACTTTTTATAGATGCTGGATTGAATGAGCAAATTACCCTGCCTTTTGAACATGATTGCGGACGCCATATTTATAATCAATTCGTCGTTCGCGTTCCCGACAAACGGGACGAACTCAAACAATTTTTAGCCGAAAGTGATATTGGCTCAGACATCTATTACCCGGTATCACTTCATCTGCAGGAATGTTTTGCATATTTGGGTTATCGAGAAAAAGATTTCCCTGAATCGGAAAAGGCTTCCCGTGAAACTCTCGCACTGCCGATTTTTCCTGAGCTGATTTTTGACCAGCAAAAATATGTTGTTAAAAAGATTTCTGAATTTTTTAATTTATAAAATTTTTCTCGTCTGAATTTCCGCAAGCTATAAAATATTTTTATTTTTTACTGAAATTGTTGATTTTTTAATGAAAATAAATGCTAAAAGACAAAGAACAATATGTTTTACTTGATGCCCGCGCAGTATCCGTTCGAATTATGTTAATTGCCGCGATCCTTTTGGCTTTAATTTTCGGATGGTTCGCGGTGCGCTGGCAGCTCGGTAATATGATGGCTGAACTGACAGTGCCAACTTCGCCAAACGCGCAGAGCGTTGCTCAATTAGCAACCAGCTTCGCGCCGCGCGATCCGCTTGCTAATTGGTTATCTGCCAGTGCCGAAAGTGATGTTTCAACGCCGGAAAAACTTTTAGGCTCAATCAACAGTTTTGAAAAAGTAGTCAAACTTTCACCCTTTGATTTTCAGATGTGGATTGAGCTTGGTCGGGCGCGGGAGCAGGCGGAAGATTCTGCGGGTGCTGAAAAAGCTTATATTCGGGCGGTTGAAATTGCCCCAAGTTATACATATCCGCGCTGGCAGCTCGGAAATTTTTATTTAAGACAAAATAAAGCGGATCAAGGGTTTAGCGAATTAAAACAAGCAGCAGAATCCAGTGCGCGCTACCGCGATCAGGTTTTTTCAATCGCCTGGGATTATTATGAACAGGACACTGCGCGGCTTGAGCAATTAATGGGAGATTCGCCATCGGTCAAAGCGGGTTTAGCTAGATATTATGCTGGGAAGGAACGCCCCGCCGACAGTTTGCGAATCTGGAATATGCTTTCTGAGGAAGATAAACAGGCAAACTCGGCGATTTCCAAAGTTATTGCCCAGGCGCTTTATGAAAAACGTTTTTTTCGGCAGGCAGTTGAGTTTGTACGGCAGATCGGAATTGAAACAAGCGCCAAAGCTGAAACTGTCCAAAACGGCGATTTTGAAAAGCCTTTGGTCGATGCCAATGAAACTTATTTCGGCTGGAAAATTTCTTCAATCGGCAAAATGGATGTTAAACCTGATCCGACAAAAAAATACGAAGGGAGTCGGAGCTTGCGAGTTTCCTTTAGCGGATTTACCGATCCGACTCTGTTTAACATTCTGCAGTATGTCGCCGTCGAATCGGGCGCGACATATCAATTAAGCGTTTGGCTGCGCACGGAAAATTTGAAAAGTTCGGGAATGCCGACACTGGAGATTTACAATGCCAACGATGAAAAAAATTTAGCAGTCAGCAAACCTTTTCCGGCTGATCAGAAAGATTGGCAGCAAATAAAACTTAATTTTACTGCTCCGCCGAACGCCGAAGCGATCGGCATCCGCACTACTCGTGATTTTTGCGGCGCGGATTGTCCAATTTTCGGAACATTCTGGTATGACGATTTTAAGCTGGAAAAAATAAAATAAAATTTGTTACGCCGCCGCTGTTTTTCTCTCTGAAATCTAGTTTTGTGTGGTGTCTCAGCTCATCGGTAGAAGCGGCAATTTGATTGATTCCAAATGATAAACGAAATTGAAACAACCTGGGCGAGCAAAGTTCTTTTTTTTCTGCTCTGCGCCACGACTATTTTTACCACGCTGGCTTATGGAGGCGTACATCAGCCAATTATCGCTGTCTTTTATTTGGTAGCGACTGTCGTAATATTATTGTGGGCGTTTGACGCTTTTACTGCCGGAGTTTTACGTTTTAACAAAAGCCTTCTGCCGATTCCGCTTTTCGCGGCGTTTGTTTACGGTCTTATTCAAGTTATTCCGTTTGGCAGCTTTTCCGATGTCGGCGGGGTGGAAGGGATTTCGCGTACGATTTCACTCGATCCGTTTTGGACTCTGGTTGGCGCTTTTCATTTTTTAGCTCTTTTTATTTTTCTATCTGCACTTTTAACTTACATTGACAGCGCGAAACGTTTGAATAAAATAGTTTTACTAATTACGGTATTCGGTTTCGCCTTTGCGTTTTTCGCTATTCTCCAATCTGTTCTCAGCCCGAACAAAATTTACGGAATTTATGAAGTTGATTACGCGACTCCTTTCGGTTCGTTCGTCAACCGGCATAATTTTGCGGCGTTTATGGAGATGAGCATCGCTGTTCCATTAGGATTAATGTTTGTCGGAGCCGTGCAGAAAGACAAAAAACTGCTCTACATAACCGCCGTCGCGCTGATGGGAATCGCGCTAATTTTAAGCGGTTCGCGGGGCGGTCTGATTTCGTTGCTGGCGGAAATTTTCTTTCTGATTATGCTGACGACCAAAACCAGAGGCTACAACCAGCTGATTTTGAAAGTTGGTTTAGCGGTTTTGCTAATTGCGACGATAGTTTTGGGTTCGATGTTAATTGGCGGTGAATCATCTTTAACCAGGCTTGCGGAAACAGCTGCTTCAGAAGATTTTTCAACCAATCGCACGCATATCTGGAACGTTACTCTGAGCATTATCAAAAACAATTTTATTTTCGGCAGCGGATACGGTTCATACGCTGTCGCTTATACGCCATTTGATTCTCTTAACGGTCTGGAACGCGTCGAACAGGCACACAATGATTATTTGCAAGTGTTGGCTGATGCAGGAATAATCGGTTTGATAATCGCCGGATTTTTTGTTTTTACGTTGTTTCGAACCGGAATGAAAAACGCGCAAACTTCGATTCCTTTTCGGCGCGGTGTGGCGGTTGGAGCGCTGGCTGGATGTTTCGCGATTCTCGTTCACAGCCTTTTTGATTTTGTTCTGCACACAACGGCGATTGCCTTGATGTTTATCACACTTGTTTCGCTCGTTGTCGTCAGCCGCAGCAAATTTCCTGAAGACAGCCCGGAAGTTCCACCGAAACGAAACAAAAAACGTCGAACGGAAAATGTTATTCCGATTGGGAAACGCAGGGAAACTTTAAATAATGAAGAGGAAAATAATAAAACAGAACAGTAAACAACTGCGTTAAACCACTGATTCTTCAGTTTTTCCCCGCCTTTTCGGACTTAAAAAACTCACCACATACCAGACGACACCGTGCGCGACGTATGTGAAGGCAATTGCGAAAAGTATGTATTGCGGAAAAAGCCAGACGAGCATTCCGAGCGCGGCGATAATTAAAATAAAATAGACGCTTTGTTTGCCTGAACCGGCGGTTTTAAAACTGTTATAACGAATTGTGCTGACCATCAAAAGTCCGAGGATTGCCAACAGAACAATTATCAACATTGTGTAAATATTTGAAAGGTTAGCCGGAAAAGTGTTGAGCGGAAGCGGATGCAGGTAAACGATTGCGGCGAGAAGTCCGGCAGCCGGCGGAATCGGAAGACCGACAAAATTCTTTTTATCAACTTTCGGCGTTCCTTCAATCAAAACCCTTGGGCGTGTCGCTTTCAGATTAAATCGAGCCAGACGAAAAGTTCCGCACATTAGATACATAAACAAAACAAAAACGCCAAATGCGTGCAGAAGATTAGCTTCATCGAAAGTCGCGCCGATTGCCCAGCTGTAAATTAAAACAATCGGGGCGATGCCAAATGTCAAAACGTCCGCCAGCGAATCGAGCTGAACGCCGATTTCGGTTGAAGTTCGCGTCATCCGGGCAACGCGCCCGTCAAGCGTGTCAAAAACAATTGCCAGAGCAATTGCTTTGGCGGCGTATGCGAAATAGACGGCGGCTTGTTCGGGATTGACAGATATAACCTGAAAACCGCGCACCGAAGTTAAAACCGCCAGAAAACCCATCGCAATGTTAGCGGCTGTAAAAGCGGATGGAATCAGGTAGAGACCTTTTTTTAATCCTCTATGAGCGGGCAGGTTGTCTTGGGTTTCTTCTTCCATAAGAGCTTTCGGATAAACACGATTCCGAAATATATTTAATTTCTAAGTCTGCCGATGATTGTTTCGCCCCCAACTACCCGATCACCGACTTTCACCGCGACTTCAATACTTTTCGGCATTAACAAATCAGTTCTTGATCCGAATTTGATGAGACCGTATTTTTCGCCGATTTCGACTGTCTCTCCCGCCTTTCGCCAGCAAACAATACGGCGAGCGACAATTCCGACAATCTGAGTGCAAACAACCGTCATTTTTTCGCCTTCAATGGTCATCGCGTTTCGTTCATTTGTCTGACTGGCTTCATTATTGGTCGCAGGAGCTTTTTTTCCTTGAAAAAGTTCGACTTTGATGACTTTTCCGGCAATTGGCGCGCGATTGATGTGAACATCGACCGGCGATAAAAATACGCTGACAAATTTTCCGTTTTCTCGGTCTTCGATCCGTGTAATTTTGCCGTCTGCCGCTGAAACAACGATATCAGCTTCAGTCGGAATTATTCGCCGCGGATCACGAAAAAAATATGCCATAAAAAGGGCGAGTCCGACAAAAATTATTACTCCTGCCCAGATTTGAAAAAAAGCGAAGACTAAGGCAGTCGCCAACGGTATTGAAATAAAGGGGATTCCTTCTTTGACCATATAAAAAGTAAAAATCGTTTCGCGATTAGACGTGAAACAATCGACAAAAAACCAAACTCTTGAAACGTAGATTCTAATATTACGTTAATTTATCCGGTTTGAAAAACAAAAAAAGCCCGATGCGGTAAAACATCGGGTGCAAAGGAGGAATGAAGAGAAAACTTCTAGCTTCGTACCGGATTATCTTTCGCGTAACTGTAAGCGCACCACGCGGCGATCAGATGAACGATCCAACCGAGCGTTCCAGCCGAGCCAATCCAGGAAACGCCGGTTAAAAGAAGCCACAGTACGCCGACAATAATTCTGCCGTTGTAAATCTGTCCGACACCGGGAATAAAAAGACTTAAAACACCTGCAATCCAAGGTTCTCGCATAATAAAAATTACCTCCGCTTTGTTCTACTCTATTCTACGACAAAATTATTTTCAAGTTCCCAAAACATTCAAATTTTTTGGCGGCGTCTTTTCTACCTCAATAATTTTTCCACGAAAAATCCGCAGCGCTTTTTTCACAAACGGATGATTTTCGGCGTAGTGCCATAATTCTTCGTGCGTCGGGTTATCGGGTAATACCGGCATTTCATCGCTGATGTCCTCAGTTCCGAAAGCGGAAGGCAAATTAACTTTGGCTTGAGAATCGAGTATAGGCTTAATATCTTTATTGCCGTTACTGACATTTGAATTTGTTTCTAAGAGCGATGCGGTGATTTTTGTGATGCCTCTGATCAATGTTAAATTATCGCCTGACTGCTGAAGCCTTCTTTCAAATTCCGCGTCGAGCCAATTATCCTCTATGTGTTCAAGTTCTTCAGAAGTTATCGGTAGAAGCTTGAGCGGCATTGTTTCGATCAGTTGAAGTAATTTATCCGACGTCGCTGTCAAATCTACATCGGGCGGAAGATTTTCCGGTAAAACTTCTTCTTTCTTCTCGACAATTAAATCGACATTCGATTCTATATTTAAAACTTCCGAATACTCCCGAACCGCGTTTATCTCCTTCGTTTCCAGCTTCATTTCGACCGCTGCGGCACCGGAAACAGATTTAATTATTTCAGGTGAAATGGGAAAAGGAATTTCTTCGGGCGGAAAATCAATTCTTAAAGTTTTTTTTTCCGGCTCTACGGTGACGGATTCAAAAGTTTTTTTTTGGTTCAAATCTTCACTTTCAAATGTTTTATTAGTTTGAACACTTTCGATTTTTGCCAGACGCTCTAAAATTTTTTCAATCGGAGTGACGCGGCGCATTTCAATCAGTTTGACCAGACCAATTTCCAAGACATAACGCGGCTGTGTGGATTCACGAAGCTTGGTTTCTGTTTCGCCGAGCGAATTAAAAAATCTGATTAAATCAGATTCAGAAAAAGGGTCGGCAAATTGCTTCATTTGAGCGCGGTTGAGAAGTGCCGTGTCAAGCAGTTTTTCGTTTTCAGATGCCATCTTAAAGATTAACAAATCACGAAAAAAGCTTAACAAATCACGGCAAAAATTACGCAAATCCTGCCCGCGTCCAATCAGTTCGTCAACTACAAAAAGCGCTTCGCCCGGTTTGTTTTCGGCAATCGCCTGACTAATTCGCGTCAACATCTCCGCGCCGGCAATTCCAAGCGCGATCCTAACATCTTCGTTGCCAATCTTTTCACCGGAGAAACTAATTACTTGATCAAAATTGCTCTGCGCGTCGCGCATCGAGCCTTCGCCCGAACGGGCTATTGAGCGCAAAGCGTCATCGGATATTTCAATTTTTTCAGCTTCGGATATTTTCCTGAGCTGCTTAAAAATTTTATCGGTGGAGATTGTCCGAAATTCAAATTCCTGACAGCGCGAGAGAATTGTGTCGGGAACTTTGTGAAGTTCGGTTGTTGCCATTATAAAAACGACACGCGGGGGCGGTTCTTCCAGAGTTTTAAGCAAGGCGTTAAAGGCGGCTTTGGAAAGCTGGTGAACTTCATCAATGATAAAAACTTTGAAACGGTCGCGGGCGGGATTAAAGTTGATGCTCTCCAGAATCGTTTCCCGAATGTCGTCAATTCCCGTGTGTGAAGCCGCATCGATTTCCAGCACATCAATCGAACGGCTTTCCGAAATTTCAAGACACGATTCACAAACTGTTTCATCAGTCGCCGCGCAGGGTTTCGCATTTGGCTGAACGGTTTTGCGGCAGTTAAGGGCTTTTGCAAGCAGCCGCGCCGTCGTAGTTTTACCAACGCCGCGCGCGCCCGAAAAAAGATATGCGTGATGAACTCGGTCGTGTTCGACGGCATTACGCAAAGTGCGTGTAATCGCTTCCTGTCCGGTTACTTCTTCGAATGTTTGCGGTCGCCATTTTCGAGCGATGACCTGATAAGCCATAAAGCCTTTATTTTATCTAATTTTTGCAGAGGCAATAGAAAGTATTTTACTAAATTTTATAATTTATCTTAGCATTTAATTATGCTCTGTTTAAAAAGTTAGAAGATACATTTTCAGATACAGAAACTTGCGACCGTCTAAGTTACTTTGTTAAGCTTTTTCTGCTCAAATTGTGATCTGCATTATCCGATGCCACTTTTTTCAATTAAAATTAGAAAAATAAAAAACTTGCGATCAAATTATTTATACTGAGCATCTAATTTGTGCTTAACACAGTCTTTTAATGTCCGTAATAATAATTCGATTTAAAACATTTAAAACTAATGAAACTTTACTTTTTAATTTTAATCTCCGTTTTTTTTATGTTAGAAACGACCGCGCAGACAGTTCGTTCAACGCCTCCGAAAATTATTGAAAAACCTTCGGGTGCGCCGTGCAGCTTGAAACTCAGCGCAGCGCCGATGCTTCGCGGATTAAGTCTCGATATGGAAAAAATTCAAGTGCGCAGGGAATATCCGGCAATGATCATCTCAAATCATCCGGTTATATCGAGCGGTATCGCGTTAAATAATCAAATTAGCAATCCAAAACATCAGGAAGGTATTGAACGCGTTACGGTGATGTTTAGAAACGAAAAAGTGTTTTCGATTTTGTTAACTTATTCATATTTAATCAGATGGGGTTCGGCGGAAGAATTTGCCGACAAGGTGTCCGAGTCTTTAAATCTCCCAAAAGCTGCGCCGAGAAAAGTTCTGGGCGGCGCGTATTACTCCGTAAACTGCGGAGATTTTTTGGTGCGCACCGGAATTAACAGCGAAAAACAGCCGACACTGCTTTTGACCAAAGACCCTGATGAACTAAATGAGAGTAATCAGCAAAAAAAGGAATTATTCAAACCATAAATCAAATAAATATTAAAAAAGTTTGGAGAGCTGTTTGATTAATCAAACAGCTCTCCAAACTTTTTTAGCGCAATAAGTTATTGAAATTGTCAGCTCGTTTGTGAAGCCGATTTTGAACTTGCCACACTTACGTTATTTAAGATTGTGGTAGTTACTAATGATTTTTCCAAAGGCTTTGTTTTAATCGTTGCTTCCTTGCGCTTCATCCCTACTATTTTGCCGTAAGTCATCAAAGCCTGCGCGACGATTTGGTCCATATTGTAATATTTATAAGTTGCTAACCGTCCGACAAAGTGAACATCTGAACGCGCTTCGGCGAGAACTTTATATTTCGCGTAAATATCAGCGTTTTCCTTGCGCGGAATCGGATAATACGGATCGCCTTCGGCTTTCGGAAATTCATAAACAACGCTTGTTTTTTTATGTTCCTGCCCGGTCAGATACTTAAATTCCGTGATGCGCGTGTAGGCTTGTTCATTTGGATAATTAACCACTGGCGCGCTTTGAAATCGCTCAGTATCGTGCGATTCATGCTTGAATTCCAGTGAACGATACGGCAGTTTTCCGTAACGATAATCAAAAAAAGCGTCAACCGGTCCGGTATAAATCATTTCCTTAAATGATATCTGGTTGATAATTGCCCGGTAATCACAGTTAAGCATAATTTTGATATTTGGATTATCGAGCATTTTTTCAAACATTCGCGTATAACCGTGCTTCGGCATCGCTTGGAGTGAATCGGTAAAATAACGATCATCACGATTAGTGCGAGTTGGAACACGGGCGGTAACGGAAGCGTCTAGTTCCGAAGGGTCGAGTCCCCATTGTTTGCGCGTGTAATTTTTAAAGAATTTTTCGTACAGTTCGCGTCCGACCTTTGAAACGACGACATCTTCAGATGTGCGAATTTGATCACGCTTTTCAGCTAACGACTCAAAAAACTTTTCAACTTCAAAAGCAGTCAAATTTAATCCGTAAAGTTTATTAATCGTGTCAAGATTGATCGGCATCGGGACAAGCATCCCGTCAACACTCGCTAAAACTCTGTGTTCGTAGGAACGCCATTCCGTAAAATTTGATAAATAATCAAAAACTTCCGCTGAGTTTGTGTGGAAAATATGAGGTCCGTATTTATGAATCAAAATACCTTCGTCATTATAAAAATCATATGCGTTTCCGGCAATGTGCAAACGTTTATCACAAATTAAAATCTTTTTATCTGAACCGTTCGCCAGTCTCTCGGCTAAAACGCTGCCGGCGAATCCGGCTCCCACAATTAAATAGTCAAACATTTGTAAAATTTCCCCCTTGTTTCTAGAGTATTATGTTCGTATTAAATACACTGAAAATTAGTCAATTATGCGCTTGCAAGTTTTATGCCTTCACCGACACTTTCTAAAATCAATTTTTGCATCTCCGACCACGTTTTATCCCATGAATTTTTCGCTAAAAATTCATGGGCTTTGGCAATTCTTACAGACGCATTTTCCCGCAAAGCCTTTTCGCAGGCGGCGACAAATTCGTCTGCCGTTGAAGCAATATGGACTAAAGAACTTTCGCCATAGACACGTACGACATCCCGGACCGGCGTGGAAACGACTGGTTTCCCGGCAGCCAGATACTCCGGTGTTTTGGTCGGGCTGATAAATTTTGTTGACTCGTTTATGGCAAAAGGCATCAAAGCCACGTCCCAACCTGCCATATAATCTGGTAATTCCTGATAATCTTTGCCGCCGAGATAATGAATGTTTTCCCTTCGGGGCAAATCCTGATCGCTGATTTTGACAATTGGACCGATCATTATAAATTGCCATTCGGGTCGTAAATTAGCCGCTTCGCCTAAAAGCTGAATGTCAATTCTTTCGTCTATCACGCCGCAGTAACCGAAGCGCGGACGCGCAATGTTTTTCTGGTCTGCGGGTTCTTTTGTAATACTGCGCGCCTCGCTGAAATGTTTAACATCGATGCTCGACGGAAATGCAAAAACGCATTCGTGCTGATCTTTTTTGGCTTCGTATAAACTTTGCCCGCCTGTAAAAACCAAATCAGCTTTTTTGAAAAGCTTTTGTTCATTTTCCAGTAATTCGGGTGAAGCGAATTTGAAAGCCGAAAGCTCGTCCATACAATCATAAATTGTCACTTCCGCCTGCAAATGAGAAGCAAACGACATCGCCATCGGCGTGTAAAACCATAAAACAAATTGTTTTATTTTTTGCTCATCAAATAGTTTGTCCAACAATTCGCGCTGAATTTCTTCAACATTTCTTGTTTCGCGGTCTGAATGTGAAATATGCGGAACGACAACCGACAAATTATCTTCCCGCCTGTTGATTTCGAGTTTGGTCAGATCGTCCGTAAAAATCGGTTCTTCAACAAAGAAAACGCGCTGCCGGCGAGCAAAACGACTCATTAAATGCTGCGGTCTCTGATAAACGAAATCCCAACGCAAATGAGATAAACACACTAAGTCAGTATTATTCTGATTGTTTGAAAATGAAAGCTCGGATAACTTTTGGCTATTCAAATTTATATCTCCCTCGATAATTTAATTTGCAAATAAAATTACGCAGATTCGCTTTAACAATTTTGGAAAATTAACAAATATTGTTGATAGTATATAATAAAATTAGTATAAAATCCGCTCTGTTTAATAGCAGACATTATAAAATTATGGTGATTATCTACTTGACACAAGGTAGATTATTCGATATTATACTTGTATGACGAATCGCCGTTTTCATTTTCAGCCTTATCCTTACCCGCTTTGGCTTGTCTTTTTGGTTGAGTTGCAACCGCTTTTAATTCGTCAACAACTTCCTTTGGAAACAAAAAGTTTATTGCTTCATCGGTAGTCATATCGAGTGGCTTTTTTTCGCTCGTTTTATCTTTTTTAGTAGTCATAAATTTATGAAAAACACATTGCCAAAACAAAAACAAGAAATGGATTTAATAACCTTAATGGACAAGTTCGGCTCTGATGAAAAATGCCGCGCTTATCTTGAAGCCTTGCGCTTTCCAGACGGCGTTTTTTGTCTGCGTTGCGAATCGAAAAAAATCTCTTGCATCTATAAACGTAATCAGTTTGTTTGCGATGCCTGCGATTATCAGTTTTCCGTAACGGTTGATACGATTTTTCATAATTCGCATTTGCCGCTTCAAAAATGGTTTGCCGCTATCTATCTGATGTGCGAATCTCGCAAAGGGATTTCTGCCAATCAACTCAAACGCACTTTGAATGTCGCTTATAAAACCGCTTGGTATCTTTGCCACCGCATCAGAAAAGCCGTTGAAAATGCCGACGATACGCTCCTTACTGGCATTATCGAATGTGATGAAACCTTTATCGGCGGCAAAGCAAAGAATATGCACAAATCCGTGAAAGAAAAGAAAATTCAAGGTCGCGGCTCGTCTGGTAAAGCGATGGTTTTGGGCGCAAAGATGCGCGACGGTGATGTTCGCCTTGTCAAAGAATTGCGTCCAGATAGAAAGACGCTTCACGCTTTCATAAAAGCCAAAATCGCGGGTGATGCCGAATGTATTATGACCGATGATTTTCCGGCTTATGAAGGCATAGCAGATGCCGACACAAGACACGAAACAGTCAATCATAGCGGCGGCGAATATGTGCGCGGCGAATGTCATACAAACGGAGTAGAAAACGTCTGGTCGTTGTTCAAGCGTTCTATTGTTGGCAGTTTTCATCAAATCAGTGAAAAACATCTTGACCGTTATTTGGATGAATTTGAGTTTCGATTTAATAACCGAAACAATCCTTATCTTTTCCGCGATACACTTTTAAGGCTTATCGCTTCTGACAACTTGGAATATAAAGAACTTATAAAAGACAAGTAAGTTTTTACTTGTCTTTTTTGTATAATTTTGGGTATTTCGCCTGTTCAATTTTTTCTCGCTCTAATATGCGCTTATATCTTTTAATTGCCAAGTATATTGCGATTCCACCAATTGTAGTAATACTAATGATAAAGACGATATATGCTATGCAAACAAACCAAAATACATTAACTCCAATTGATGAAGCCGCAAAAATACAAACGCGGGCATTCATAATATCAGTTATCGTTATAATTCTGTCTGCTATTGCAACAAGCATTGTTGCGGTATGGCTTTTTCGTGCAAGTAACTCATACCAAGATGCCGTTAAACAAGATGCCGATGCAAAAATCGCCCTTGCTGATACAGAAGCGGCAAAAGCTAATGAAGGTGTTGCAAATGCAAATTTAGCAATAACAGAATCTAAGGAAGAAACCGCAAAAGCAAATGCAGAAGCCGCGAAAGCAAATGAAGGTTTAGCAAAATCCGATGAAAAAATTGCTGGTCTTAACCTGGAAGCGGAAACGGCTAAAAAAGAACGGGCGGAAGCCGATAAACAAATCGCAACAGCTAAAACTGATGCGGCAAAAGCAAATAATGAAACCGCAAAACTTTCGATTACGGTTGAACAAGAAGCACGAAAAAGGGCAGAAGCGGAACTCGCTTTACTAGAATTAAAAGAGCGATTGCGCCCACGCGTTATAACACCAGACCAACGAGCGCAATTATTGTTAAAACTAAAACAATGCCCTGTTGGTAAAATTGATATTTTGTATCCTCCAAATAGTTTAGAGGCAGAAAATTTTGCCAAGCAATTAAGCAGTGTTTTGAATGAAGCTAATTGGACAGGTGAGCTACTTATGACAGCGCCTTTTCCATATAATCTAAATGGCTTGGCTATTGAAACAAACTCGAATGAAAATCTCACGGCAATGTGTTTGCATCGCGCAATGTGGGAGGTCGGTTTAGAAGCACCGGGTAAAATTACTCCAGAACTTTCTAGTGACAGTTTGTATTTAATAGTTGGGGGGAAACCTTGACTTGACCTTGCGTCAAGTAGATAATCACCAAAATTATTAAGTTTAGATAATTATACATTTTTAGAACGAAAAAAGTTGAATTATGAAAAAAGATTTTGGAGATTACATATTCAAAAGCTATTTTATGGGTGGTTTCGAGTGTTCAACTCATCGAAATTTCCAACGTCGTCGAATTGACGTGATAGAAGCCACCCGGCATGACGTTTTTGCCGAAGTTGATTACCGGCGGCTTATCCATTTTGGAATAAGAACGGCGCGTGACGGTATCCGTTGGCATCTGATAGAGCGCGAGCCATTTCAATATGATTTTTCGAGCGCGGAAGATCAGGTTCGCGCCGCCAAAAAAACCGGAATTCAGATAATCTGGGATTTGTTTCATTACGGCTATCCGGATTATTTGGATATCTACAGCGCGGATTTTCCCGAACGCTTTGCGCAATTGTCCGGAGCATTTGCGGAGTTTTTGAAAAAAGAAAAAATTGAAGCGCCGTTTTTCTGTCCGGTTAACGAAATTTCTTTTTACGCTTTTGCCGCCGGCGATGTCGCTTGGTTTCACCCGTATTCAAACGGGCGCGGCGATGAAATAAAACGTCAGCTGGTCAGAGCGACAATCTTGTCAATCGACGCGATCAGGGAAATTTACCCGGATGCCAGATTCGTGCAGTCTGATCCGGCAATTCACATTACGGCTGCGCTTCCTTTTCTGGATTTTATAGAAGAAGCGGAAAATCACCGGCAGGCGCAGTTTCAAGCGTTCGATATGATTTGCGGAAAACGCTCTCCGGAACTTGGCGGAAATGAAAAATATCTGGATATTGTCGGCGTTAATTACTACTCGAATAATCAATGGCTTCATCCGTCCGGCGCGCGAATTTTGCGCGAACCGCACTATCGCCCGTTCAGTTCAATTTTGGGTGAATATTTTGAACGCTACCAACGACCAATTATTGTTGCCGAAACCGGAATCGAAAACGAAGCGCGTCCTGAATGGTTCCGATACATCTGGGAGGAAACGGCAATTGCCAGAAATCGAGGCGTTCCGATTGAAGGAATTTGTCTCTACCCGATACTTAATCATCCAGGTTGGGACGACGACCGCCATTGTCACAACGGTTTGTGGGATTATCCGAACGAAGCGGGCGAACGTTTGATTTATGCGCCTTTGGCAAACGAAATTAAAATGTGGATGAAACTTGAATCGCCACTTGCCGCCGCTGCGAAAAGCAAACGCTGATAAATTTTATTGTCTTGGCTGAATCCGCAGTAGATAACTGCAGACATTAACGGTTACGCCGGCGGAGACCGAAATTCTCTGTCCCATCGGTAATTCGTAATTATTGACCACTGCCAAGTTGCGTCCTTCGTTGGTAATCGAAAAATTTCCGTCCGAATAAAACAAAGTCAGATGGCGGCGGCTAATCTCCGGGTCGCCCGCCAGAACGATGTCAACCGTCTGCGACTTTGAGCCGCGCCCGATGCTGATTTCATCTTTATAAATTGGCACGACATTTTGCCGCACGCCGTTCTGCCAGATTTCAACACGATAAAATTCTGTTTTGCGTTTCTGGACTTCGGTAATTTCCTCTTTTTCTTCGTTCTGAAAATTCGGCAGGTTTTGCATTTCCGAATGTCCGGCGGTTGGCGGCAAATTATTGGCGGAAGCCGCTTGATTTTGAACAAAGTTAGGCGATTGCAGACGAGCGTCCGGAATTTTAGTTTGCGGCTGCTGATATTGTTGGGGCGCAGTTTGCTGAAGATTTGGAATTGCTTTTGGGCGAGCTAAAATACTGGTTTTATTGCTGTTATCGTCTTCCCATCCGTGCTGAACGCGAACGTCGCCTTTTTCGAGAGTGCCGTCAACGCGAAGCTCGACGGCAAAAGATTGAGTTTCAAGTTTCTTTTTACCGGCGATTTCCTTCGCTCTTTCGGCTAAAATATGATACAGCCCTTGCTCCAGTCCTCTGCGCTTCACGCCCTGCCAATCTTTATCGTCTAATTCGCTTAAAAAAATCGTGTATTCGGTTGGAATAATCGCCGTTCCCTGCGGCAATGGAACGAGTTCGTTCTGCATTACTTCCTCAACGGCGCGGGCGATTTTAACAATAAATTCTTCTGCCCGGCTGCGCGGCTGCACTTGCGCGTCACGGGCAGCTTCTTCCAAAACCGACTCGGCATTATCGCCGTCAATCCAGCGCCTGACTTTATCCAAAACACTTACATTCACAAATTTTTACCTCAAAATTTTCAAAGTTTCACCACCCGATTGTGATTTACCGCTTACCCATCCGCGTTCCGCCCAATCATCTTCCTTCGGTCTTCCGTGCTCGATTATAGCAACTTCATACCAATTATCGTTGACACTTAATATCTTCACGCGAGAATTTTTTGTTACCCGTCCGATAATTTTTTGGTTGGCGTTTGATTCGGCGCGCAAGTTTATATCGGTCAAAGCGATGGCTTCCTGTTTGACAAACGGATTGCGGATTTCGGGCAAAACTCCACGCCCGCGCAGATAATTATGTGTGCCGTATAAGATTCCCGCAAAAAGTCCGATAAAAATTGCAAAAACCGCAAGACGATTGAAAAATGTTTTTTTCTTTTTGGGTTTCGCTTGTGAATTGACCGCTTCGCCAACAGCTGTCTCCTTTTTAATAATTTGGGGTGGCGGATTGGAAGACTGTTTAATATTTCCCGAATCCAGACGGACTACCAGAGGAGCTTTATCGATTTGCGAAAGAGAATTTTTTAGTTTTAAATCCTGCGAGGTGTCAAAGTGGGGACGCTGCGGCGCAAGCGATGTATATCCTTTGGATACGTGAGCTTGCGGAACAAGTTGCGGGCGGGGCAAAATTTCTGTAACCGCTTCGCCATCTTTTTCGGCTTCGACAAAGTTTTTGATGAGCGACAAATCCTGCCAAAAATCATTAACATTTTGATAACGCGCGCGCGCGTCTATCTGCGTTGCTTTTTGCAGAACTCGCAGCAGATGATCTGCCCAGGATTTTTGGCGGATTGAGAAGGGAAGTTCGCTGATCGGTTGATTGGCAAAAGCTCTGGGCGATTCACCGGCGATTAAAACATAAGCTGATTTTGCCAGCGAATAAATGTCCGCCGCAGGCGTAAGTTTTGAATAAGTGAGCGTCCCCGTGCCGCCTGCAAACATTGGATTATGTTCGGGCGGGGCAAACATATTTGTGCCGACGCGCGTGATTGGCGAATCAATTTGCGCGAATTTGGCGACTCCAAAATCGGCAATTTTAACGGTTTTTTGATCTTCGGTTAAAAGCAGATTCTGCGGTTTGATGTCGCGGTGAATAACATTGTTTTTGTGCGCGTGTCCGAGTCCGGCGCAAATTTGTTCAAGATAAAACAAAGCTTTTTCCAACGTAAGACTTTTCTCGCGACACGCTTTTGCTAAATCACCGCCTTGAAGATATTCAAGAACAATGTAATGAAAAATCGTATTGCGCAAATCACGCGCCGTGCCGTGTCCGAGCCGGCTGATAATATTCGGATGCCGCACGCGGTCGAGGGCAATCGCTTCATTCTGGAAATTTTCCACCAGAGTATGTTCGAGATCAGAATCCAAATCGTTTTGCAGAAAAACATTGAGCGCCTTGATGACAACAAGATTGTGCGGCGAATTGGGCGCCGCCTGTATATCCCGGGCGACAAAGATTTCGGCATAACTGCCTTGTCCGAGCGTGCTTTGGATGTCGTAGCGTCCGTCGAGCCTTGAATTGTTTAGTGAAAGTTCTTTCATCGCAAAAATAAAGGACAAAATGCCGCATCAAATAATAAAACATTTCAGATACAAATACGACATTATAAATTCAAAGTTCGGTTTATCAGACAACAAAAAATCTTCGCCGATATTGACTAATTTGAAAAATGCTTGAATAAGTTTGGCGAAAAGTTAAAACTAATTTAAGTTTAATCTTTATTTCCGCAAACTATTCATATAAAATTAAAAACCAAATTGCTTGAGGTTTAGAGGTTTTTCAATAGTCGTATCAATGCCGGAAAATAAACTACAGCCAGCCAAAAAAAATATTTCGCCCGATTGGTTAGTCAGTGGAGTTTTGAGCCGTCTCGGGGATTTATTCGACCGCTGGACGGGCAGAAACTGGCAGCCTTCGAGCAGTCTCGCCGCCAGTGAAATAATTGAAAGATTAAAAAAATTACTCGACTCGGAAGCGAAGGATTTAGGCGCGAAGGGAAAATTCGTGCCGCACAATATAAAGCTCAAAATGCAGTGGGATAAGTTTTCGACCAACGCTCAGACTGGACTCGAAAAACTAAAAGATGAATTACTCGTCGCCGCGATTGATCATATTAATGACCGGCGTTATCACACATACGCCCCGATCGATCTGGAGATTAAGCCCGATTATTTTACAAACGGCATAAAACTGCAGACCAGTTTTGAAAAATTTGCTGTTGAGCAGGAACGGGAAGGCGCGCTCAATGTTACGATGCCTGAATTAAAGAATGTCTTAATCGCGCCTGTTGAGGAAGTCACGCCCGAGCCTGATCGAGAAATTTACGCCATTCAATTCGCGATCGATGAAAAGATTAGAAAAGTCGAGCTTTCGTTCGTCGAAAAGCAGCGCCGGCAGGTTGGAAGAAGCAAGCAGAACGATTTATGGATTAACGACGCGAGCGTTTCAAAAATTCACGCGGCATTTGTCTTAAATTCCGAAAAACAGCTAATGATTGCTGATACGGGTTCGACCAACGGAACTTTCATCAACGAACAGCGTATCGCTTACGGTAAAGCGCATCTTTTGATGGAAGGTGACGAATTGAAATTCGGCAATGTAAAAGTTAATTTAACTCATATTACCGAAGGGTTTGTTTGGGAAGAACCTTCCGTTGACGAAGAAATCACTGAAGTCAGTCCACTACCCGTTAAAGAAACAGTTCAGAGAGATTTCTTGATTGAAGAGAAAATTTTGGCGAAAAATAATCGGTTAAAAGATGATGATTACTCGGTCGATAGTTTTGAGACAAAAAAAGACTCACTGCATACGCGCGGGGAAATTGTTTTGGATAGCGGCGAACAAATTAGCGAAAACAAATAGATGAAAACGCTTATTTTCTTTTTACAATTTGATTGGGACAAACTTCGCCCCGAAAACTTGTTCGGCGGGCAAATTCTGGAACGCACTCCAGCGGGCTTGAGTATTATTTACCTAATTGGGCTCGCTGTCTTATTAATTTTTCTGCTCCTTTCATTTTTCAGCAATTTTCGTCGTCCGCAGTTCGCTTTTGAAAATGATTTGCCGGCGGAAGTTAAACGCCGTCTGACTTCGACCGTAACAAATCGAAGTTTGCGAATCTGGCAAATTGTTTTTATTTTTCTGACATTTTTTGTATACGGTTTTCACGTGTACTGGGCTTACTACGCCGATGAAAACGATGAACAATATCAAGCGTTAGCTTATAAAGATTTGCGAAATCGCCGGACCACCGCCGCCCGTCCGCGCGGTTGGATGCTGGATCGTTCAGGTAATCTGGGAAGCGCACTTGCTTATTACAAAATTAATCAAAACGGCGAAATTTCGCGCTCGTTTGCGATGCCGAAAGAAATGGCGCACCTTCTCGGGACAGAGCGCGGAACGCCCGGACTCGAACGCTCAATCTACAAAAGAGCAATCGACAAAGCCCCCGAATCGTGGGAAGTTTTAACGCGCATCAAACGCAAAGAAGATGAACAGAGCGATGTCCGCACAACTATCGACCGCGATTTACAGGCATTTATCGCCGAACAACTAAAAGATAAAAAAGGCGCGATTGTCGTCCTCAATCCACAAACCGGCGACCTTTTGGCAATGTATTCAAATCCTTCATTTAATTTGGGCGAAGCGCAAAGCCTTGACGATTGGTTAAAACTTGAAGGCGATAAAAGAAATAAGCCGCTGCTGAACCGCGCGACACGCGAATTTTATGCGCCCGGTTCAACTTTTAAAACATTTACGATGATTTCCGCCTTTCGCGCAGGCAAACAAAATTCACTGTTTACAAGCCTGCCCGGCGGTTTTGTGCCGTATCGCAATTCACGTTCGATTACCGATGCCAATGGCGGCTGTGAACCGCCTTTCGGCTGCGCGACTTTGAATATAATGCAGGCATTTGAGGCTTCGAGCAATCAATATTTCGCGCAGTTAGCGGTTGATTTGGGACGCGAGAGGATTAGAGAAACTGCCGGAAGTCTGGGAATTTTAGCCGTCGAGACACCGGAAGACGCTGTGCAGTCGGGCTTTTCCCCCGGAATCTGGAATGCCAGTAATTCGCAGATTTCAAGCGCGCTCGCTCCGCAGCACTCAACAATTGTAACGGGCAAAAATATTTCGGCGTATGACATCGGACTTGAAGGAATGGGTCAGGGTTACGCTGGGCAGATGACGCCTTTTCAGATGGCTTTGGTTGCGTCCGCTCCGGCAAATCTGGAAGGGAAGTTGATGAAACCGAAAGTCGAAGCTGACCTTCCGCCGCAAATGTTCGCGCAGGTTTTAACCGCCCAACAAGCCGCGCAGGTCAGAGAAATTATGGCGCAGGTTACTGAAGGCGGCGGGGGCACCGGACGCAGAGTTTTCGCAAATGTCTTAGCAAGCGGTATCAGAACTGGTGGAAAAACCGGAACTGCAGAAAAGGAAGCGCCGCTTTATGACGAAAAAACCGGAAAATTAAAAACCATAAAAAGAAAACGCAAAGATGAAGCGGGAAATCTTGTTGAATATGACGCGCCGGTTTTATATGAACGCACCGACAGCTGGTATATTTCGATCGCTCCGCTTGAACAGCCGCAACTGGCGATTGCCGTCGTCGTTGAGGGCGGCGGTTATGGAGCGGCTGTTTCAGCGCCGATTGCCGCCAATATTGTTATGAAAGCGCGTGAGCTTGGACTTTTGGGCGAGCAATATAAACCGAAAACACAAGTGCCAGCGGCGCAAACGCCGAAAAAGAAGAAGAAATAAAGTTTAGAAGCCGTCCCGCTTCGCGTAAACACAGATGAATACAAAAAATAATTTTGAAACGTCGTTTGAAAGCAGAAAATATAATTGTGACATCTGTTTAATTTGAAGTTGAAAATTTAATGAAAAACCGCACATCAACCCAAGTTTTAATTTTGCTTTTGACAGTTTTTCTGACTGCCGTTTCGCATTATTCCATTCATTACGGCGCGCTGATCCGCGGGTACGAAACTTCATTTTTGACGGCGTACAGAAATATTGTGATTCTTTTAATTCTCGCGCTGCTTCCTGTTTTCTTAAAACGTTTTGCCAAATTTCAAGGAAACTGGACGCTTTACACGACGGCAGTTTTGCTTTTTTCGATCGGTTTAACCGTCCAGTATCGACTGTTCAGTGACCCTGAATATACTTCGCGCAAGGATAAAGCCGAAGCCAGGCAGGCGAAAATAAAAACGCTTCAGATGCATTATATTCAGGAAAATTATTCGGTTGAAAAAAAGCAGATGATGGGACTTCCCGCCACCCCGCCGTCGCCGATTGATTTATCGGCGGAAACACCCAGACCTGCTGAAGATACTTTAATGGGCGTGGCGCTCTCAGGCAGAACCTTGATTCCGCTTTTCGCAATTTTCTGCTGCATCGGCGTATTTATTTTGTTTCAACGCGAAGATGTTTTAAATATCTTGCAGAAGAATGGATTTCTGATTGTTTTACTAACGCTTGTTCCTCTGCTAATTGCCGCCGTTACTTCAAAAGCCGGAAAATCAATCGGCAATATGACGCCCTGGGAGCCGGCGAAAATTCCATTTCTAATTGGTTTTGCCGCCATCCTGGCGATTTTATACAAAAATTTAGCCCGCACGTATTGGGGAATTCCACGTGCCAAAGATGTTATTCCGCTCGTGTTTATGGCGATTCTGCCGTTTGTACCTTTTTTTGTTCTCAAAGATTTTGGGCAAATGATGGTTTTCAGTTCGGTCTACATAACACTCTACGTCATTGCCGTCCGCCGTCTGCCGCAGAGATTTACTTTAGTCGGCAGCGTGATTTTGCTAATCAGCATTTTGGTCGTCGGCGCACTGCCGGAGAAGACGCAGGAAAAAATTCCGCTTCTTCCGACACTTGCCAGTCCGGTCAAAGCCGTTCTGCCCGACCGGATACAACAAAGATTTCATTTATGGCTCGACGGTTTCAATCCGCCGACACCGGAAACTGGTTGGTGGAAGGAAGATTACGACGATTATTACAAAGATTTAGTCAAGGAGAATCCGAATCTACCGGAACTTCTTGAGCAGGATCCGACTCTGCAAAGATCAATAAACGTTGATGCGTGGTTTGACGTTTTGGCATTTCAGCCGGCGCAGGCGACGTTTGGCGTGGCTTCGGGCGGAACGACGGGACGCGGTTTGGGCTTAGGTTTTGTCGAATTGATCCCGGTTGCCGATTCCGATTATATTTATGCTGCGCTTGCCGAAGAACTCGGGCTTTTCGGCGGCTTGCTGGTCATTCTGGCGCTGCTTGTTTTCGTCAGCGCCGGTGTTCGCACCGCAATGGACGCGCGAGATATGTTCAGCAAATTGTGCGCTGCCGGGTTAACGGCATTTATCGGTTTTCAGGCGCTGGTCAATATGGGCGGGATCACCAGAGCGTTGCCGATGACCGGAATTACTCTGCCATTTATCAGTCACGGCGGTTTTAGTTTAATAACCAGTTTTATAATGCTCGGAATGCTCCTGGCATTTTCGCATCGTAATACGATTGACACGCAGATCGAGTCCGGAGTCTAAAATCCGAATATTAAAGGCGAAAAATAAATGACCGAAAACAATTTTCAGATCGATTCAGCAGCCGTCTCCGACCGTGGTTTAAGCAAAAAACGCCCGCAGAACGAAGATTCATTTTTGGAATTAAACGAGCGCGGGCTTTTTGTTGTCGCCGATGGCGTGGGCGGAGCGCAAGCCGGCGATGTTGCTTCAAAAATGGCGGTTGAGGTTCTTTCGGAAGCCTTCACAAATTTTCAAAAAAATATCGACGCCGAAGAAACGATGAAATCTGCCATCGAGCGCGCCAACAAAGTGATTTTTCAGAAGGCGCACGATTCGCCCCAATTTTCGACGATGGCGACGACAATTGTCGCGCTGCACATCGCGGGAAATATCGCAACCATCGGTCACGTCGGTGATTCGAGATTGTACCGCCTTGACGAGCAGGGAGATCTGCACCGTGAAACGCACGATCATTCGATGGTCGAAGAGGAAGTTCAGGCAGGCAGAATGACAGCCGAGCAAGCCGCCGGTCATCCGAACAAAAACGTCATCAGCCGGGCGCTCGGCGCTGATTATTCCGTTGAGGTCGATATGAAAACCATTATGTTTGAGCCTAACACGATTTTTATGGTCTGCTCAGACGGAATCACGCGCCACCTCAACGATCCTGAAATCCGAGAACTTTTACTTCTCAACGAAACTCCTTCTGATATTTGTCAAAAAATGAAGGAAATTTGTTACGAACGCGGTGCCGAGGACAACCTAACGGCTGTAGTTACAAAAGTTACCGGAAGCATATCTGAAAACACCGCCGATTTCAGACCGGCTTCCCAAGATGGTTTTGAGGAATCAACAATTTCTACAGCGCGCCCGATGCAAAGTGATAATCTGACCGTCAATAATAGTTTGGAAAATACTGAAGCGATTTCCGCTCAAAATTTGCAGGCGACGACATTAAAAACAACTGATTTATCTGAAACTAAAATTACCCGCCAAACTCCGAAAGCTCAGGATGTTGACACTCAAGAAGTAATTTTACCTTTCAATCAAGAAAATAAATCGAATAAAAAAGTAATTGTTTATCCGAATACAAACAAAAACGCCGAAAATCTCCGGCAAAATGAGCAAAAAAGCAAAGGCGGCTTTATTGGAAAAGTTTTGTCGGTGCTGCTTTTTCTTCTGCTCGGCGCCGGATTAGGCGCTGCCGGATATTATTTTTGGATGCAAAATAATAAACTGGCGGAAGTGCCGCCTCCTCAAATTCAAACTCAAAATTTTCCCTTTACAACTTTTGAAGAAAATCGTCGTCTGGCTGACCAAAATCCTGAACAATATATTTCCAATGCCGCCGGAAAAGCGGAAACTGCAGAAGATTTTTATTTATTAGGACGAGCTTATCTTTTAACCGGAAAAAATCCTGGAGCATTGGCAGCATTTGGCGAAGCCAAAAACCGACTGGCGCAGGCAAGCGATGTTAACAGCGCGGTATTGACAAATGAAATAGCGATGAGTTTGGCAATTATAAACAATTCGTCAGCACAAAGAGAATTTGACTTGAACAAAGCAAATATCAGCCAACAACCCACCGGCAATCCGCCAAATAACAGCAACTCAGCCGTCAAAAATAATTTGCCGATCAACAATCAACAATTTTGAAAATGTAAATATTTGCAGAAACAAAATAAATAATTTTGCCTTTTATCTTTTGCAAATTGATCTTTAAACGTCCCGCTGTCTTTTCGCTTCAAAAAGACAGATGCCGCACGCGACGGCTAAATTCAGGCTTTCGACATTGTTGCTCATCGGAATTGCCATATTTTCTTCTGTTTTCCTGGTTTCTTTCGGGCTTAAACCATGCGCTTCCGAGCCAAAAATCACCAGCCGCGCCGCTTTCCAGTCAATTTGCGTATAACTTTTTGTGGCGTTTATGTCACTACCAACAGAAGCAATTTCTTTTTCTTTTGCCCAAATTAAAATTTCCGAAAAATCTGTGTTTTCCCAGATTGGAAGGCGCAAACTAGCGCCCATCGCCCCCCTTAGAGACTTTGGCGAAAACGCGTCCGCTGAATTTTTTGTGGTAATGACAGCCGTCACATTCGCCGCTTCAGCCGTTCGCAAAACAGCTCCGAGATTTGCCGGATTATTTATTTGGTGAAGCAAAACCAGCAGAGGCGTATGTTTACATTTTTGTAAACCTGCTTCGACAATTTTTCTGCCGGTTGCAGGTTTTTGGGCAATTAAAACAATGCCTTGTGAAGTTTTAGTATCAGAAATGGATTCGAAAATTTCTTCGGAAACTTCAGCAATAATTTGATTTTCGATTTTTTGTAAAAACGCTCGATGCCGTTCAGTTCGCGAAAAATTATCGGTCAGGAAAACGTCCGACACATTTGATTCAGATCGCAATGCTTCTTCGGCGAGTCGCAAACCCTCAAGAAAAATCGCGTCCTCGATTGATCCATCGCGCACCTTTCGCGCAAATTTTATTCGCTGGTTATCGCGGCTGGTAATTTCAGTCATTCACAAAAAAAATACTCACGGCAGAAGTTTTTACTTTATGCTAATTCTTCGGCTGAATTGTAATGCTTTTGATGACAACGTTATCAAGCGGACGCTCGATTTCTTTTGGAACGCCGGAAATTGTGCTGGCGTTGTTCATACCTTCAACGACTTTGCCGAACACCGTATATTGTTTGTCCCACGCCGGAAAACGTTGTAAAGTGATGTAAAATTGGGAATTAGCGGTATTAACATCCGTCATTCGCGCCGCGCCGACGATTCCGCGCTCAAATGGAATATCAGAAAATTCAGCGGGAATATTCGGCTTATCCGATCCACCTCTGCCGTCGTTTGTTGGATCAGAATCTTTTGTATTGGGGTCGCCGCCTTGAATAACTGTACCACTGACACGATGAAAAGTTGTGCCGTTATAAAATCCTTCTCTGGCAAGCGTCTTAAATCGTTCAACCATTTTTGGCGCAATGTTGGAATAAAGTTCTATCTTAATTGTTCCAAAAGCCGGCTCTGCCATTTCGATAATGGCAATTTCATTATCGGCTATTGGAGCAACTCCAGTTTTCACTTCCGGTTTAGCGGAGTTGGCGGCGTTTCTTGGGGTATTTGCGTTGCTGCCGCTTTTATCACAAGCTAAAAATATTATCGCCGAAATAGTAATAAATAAAGTTAAAATTACTTTGCTCATATTTCTTAAGAATTAGAATTAAATTTTTAGAATAATTTTTTATCGTCAAGCAGAATTGTAACCGGTCCGTCGTTCACCAGTTCAACATCCATCATTGCTTGAAATCGTCCTGTTTGAACCGTTTTGATTTGTCTTCGCGCTTCGCTTACAAATAGTTCATAAAGTGAATTTGCTTTTTCCGGCGGTGCCGCTTCGATAAAAGAAGGACGGCGACCTTTTCGCGTATCGCCGTAGAGCGTAAATTGAGATACAACCAGTAGTTCGCCTTTAATATCGAGTAGTGAAAGATTCATTTTTTCTGATGCGTCTTCAAAAATTCGAACATTTAAGGTTTTTTCTAAAAGGTAAATTGCATCTTTTTCCGTATCAACACTTGCAATTCCCAAAAGAACCAAAATCCCTTTACCGATTTCTCCAACAGTTTCGCCGTTGACTGAAACTTTTGCCCGGGAAACTCTCTGCAAAACAGCACGCATATATTAAAATGAAAAGCGAAAAATGGAAAATAATTAAAGAATAATATTTTCCATTTTTCGCTTTCAATTTTCAATTACTCTTCGATTGTCACTTTTTCCATCACAACCGGCTCAAGCGGCTTGTCGCTTGAGTTGGTTTTAACTTCAGCGATTTGATCAATCACGTCTTGACCCTCGATCACCTGACCGAATTTTGTATAACTCGGCGGCAAAGGGTAATCATTGTGCATAATAAAAAACTGCGAGCCGTTAGTGTTTGGACCGGAATTTGCCATCGCCACCGTGCCTTTGGCATATGCGCCTTGGTAAAGTTTTGAAGCGCGGTTTATTTCGTCGTTAAATTTTCCGCCCCACGCCGATTCGCCGCCGTAGCCTTCGCCGAGCGGATCGCCGCCCTGCACCATAAAGTTTTTAATTACGCGGTGAAAAATCACGTCGTCATAATAACCTTTTTCCGCCAGCAAACGAAAATTTTCCGTCGTCTTCGGCGCGTCTTCTTCCAAAAGTTCAAATTTAATCGTTCCCTTGTTGGTTTGTATTATTGCAGTTCTGTTTGCCACTAATTTTCTCCTTGAATTTTATTATTATTTAATTTTGACAACCGGTTGATCCGGGTGCGCGGGATTTGGAATTACTTTGCAATTGTTGCAATCAACCTGTAAATCCAGCACTTCTAGAATTGTTTGACCGATTATAACTTCATCGTCCAAAACCATCGCTCCTTCGGTTGTCGTTCGTCCGATTATATCAAAAGTTATTGGTTCAGTTAGTTCAACTCTGTCTTTTCGACCGTCAGCATATTCGGCAAGGCGATGACCGATTGCTAAAACCCCAAGTTGCTTCATCACATTTGCAGGGATGACTGACGAAACCGCGCCGGTATCAACCAGAGCATCAGCTTCGTAAGAATGAATTTCTTTTTTCTTTATTTGACCGCGACGCGCTAATGCCTCATCAATCGAGTTGGTTAATTTAACCTTTAATGGAACTTCATCCATCGTTTTCACGCTTCCAAAATAAACTTATCAATTGCTAATGCTACACCGTTTTCGTCATTACTTAAAGTTGTGTAAAATTCCTCTCGCTCGAACAATTCGGGTGAAGCGTTTCCCATCACAACCGCCGTTCCCGCATACTCAAGCATTTCCAAATCGTTAAAATTATCACCGATTGCCACTACATTTTCGGGCACGAGTTTATTAATTAGTGCGAGTTTTTCGACACCGATTCCTTTTGAAGCATCAGATGGCAAAATATCAATCAAAGTAAAATCAAGATGCGGATAAACGGTGGTCAAAACATTTGCCGTAGCCTGTAATTCATCTCGCAAAATCATTTCCAACTGAGCCATCGGAGCGCAAGTTCCCGAAAACGAAACATGAACGGTTTCAACCTGTCCGCAAATTGCTTCCAGATTTTCGACGTGATGAACGGCTTCTTCAGCTTCCGCCCCATGCAGGCGCTTTCCCCACTCAATATATTTTTGCAGCGGAATGTTTTCGGCAGAAATTCGGTCATAAAGCAAAACACCTTTGCCGTGCGGGTCTGCGCTCACCAAAGCATCGCCGCCGTATTCACGCCCAACGCGCAAAATTTCTCGAACAGTTTTTTGGGGAACAATCGAAACGGCAACGGTTTCAAGCGTATCGGCGTATTTAATCAGCGCGCCGTTATGACAAATGACGGGCGCGTTTAATTTTAATTGATTGGCGACGGGAAGCGCGTCACGAAAACGTCTGCCGGTCGCAATCGTCACCAAAACGCCTTTTTCTTCAGCCTTTTGAATAGCCTCAATATTTTTACCGGAGATTTCCCCGCGCGAATCGAGAAGCGTTCCGTCGAGGTCGAGTGCGAGAAGTTTTATCATTTACGGCAATTCAGTTTTCCTTTGCAGAGTTTTTATAAGCATACGCAAAAGAATCGAGATTTGCCAAAAGAGAAGGATTGAAATAAAGACAGCCGCTATATAATCAAAATTATCTGCTCCACGATAAACTTGGTCGAGAAAGGCAACTTTCGGTGAAAACTCCTCGCCGCCTACCCGACCTGCGTTATATCTGACAGAAAGTCCATAGATAAACACAAAGGCATAGAAAACTGTCAAAAATAAAGGTAGTAAAAATCTTTTTGTTTTGAGTAATGCGATGAAGATAAAAAGAGTTAAAAAATGAAATAGTGGGATTTTGATTGTGTCATTAGTCCCTGAAAATCTATTATTAGAAACTGAGTAATTGTAGCTTACAACCACTTGCAAAGTTATAATCGTTAAAACAAAAATAAACGCTGTGAAAGCAACAGTCAGAAGCAGCTTGTGTTCTGTCTTCGAGATATAATTGTTTGCTTTCATAATTTTTTAGACACCGCGACAAACAAAAAGTTCCAACGAAAATTATTTCGCTTGCTGTGCTTTCATATACGCCCGCAAAATCTCGTTGATTTTCGTTTTATAATCACGCTCTTGCGCTTTGAAAAATTCAATAACGTCGCGGTCAACCGCAAGAGTTTCCTGTGAATTAAGCTGAATTGGTTTTGAGCCTTTGCGCCAAATTGCTTTTGCCCACATTTCTTCCGTGATTTCGGGAATGTCGGAAAGGTTAATGTCTTCGTCGGTCATCGCGTCAATTCTTGCCCAATCGGTTTGCGATTCCTTTGTTGTATTTTGTTTGTTCATTTTTAGTCGCTTTTCTGAGCGAAATAATTCTGGTTATTTCCTCGTCTTCGGTATAAACCGTTGTAACAATTCTTCCGCTTAAAACTCCGATTGTAACGAGCCGCGACTCGCCATAATCAAAACGGTCATCTATAAAAATGACTCTATAACTTTCAAAAATTCGCCAAGCGTCCGCAAAATCCAAACCGTGTCTTTGCAAATTTATCACCCGCTTACTTTCGTCCCATTCAAATTTCATTGTAAAGACAATTGACCGCCCGCGTCAATTATTTATTTCGCTGCTCGGCGAGCCATTTTTGATAGGCGGCTTTTCCGCGCTCGAAATCGGTCGCACTGGCGTAAAAATGGTGTGAGCCGTCGTTTTTCTCGACATTTAAGACGTAGAAAATATAATCAGTTTTGGCTGGATTAAGCGCGGCTTCGAGGGCACTTTCGGAAATGGATGAAATTGGTCCGGGCGGGATGCCGCCGAAACGTCTCGTGTTGTAAGGTGAATCAACTTCCAAATCACTTTTGTTGATCGTCCCGTCCCAACGATTTTGCATTTTCGCCACATAAACAGCGGTTTGGTCAATTCCCAGAGGAATATTTTTGCTCAAACGATTGTAAATAACCGAGGCAACCATGGCGCGTTCTGCGTCAAATTTTGATTCGGTTTCGACGAGCGATGCGATAGTTACAATCTCGTGCGGAGTTCTGCCAAGCGCGCGTGCGCGTTCGTTCCATTCAGGTTGCCAAACTCTCTTAAATTGCTCGACCATACGCCGGATGACTTCCGCCGGTTTTGTGTCACGCGGAAAGTCGTAAGTGCTCGGAAACATATAGCCTTCGAGATTTTTTGCCTTCGAATCAAAATCCTTTATTAAAGTCGAGTCGTCCATTAAAGTCAAAATTGCCTTTTCGTCTGTCGGAGGAGTTGTCGGAAACTTTTCGTGGATGCGCTTCGCGATGTCAAAGCGCGTGTAGCCTTCGGGAACAGTAAATTTTGTAGTGCGTTCTTCGCCTTTTGAGAGTTCGCTTAAAACTTGCAGCGGCGTAATCGGTGAAGCGAATTGATATTCGCCAGCCTTTAGATTGCTTGCGTCGCCGAATGAACGCAGGTAAATTTGGATTGGCAATTCGTTTTGCAAAATGCCTTCAGCCTGAAGTTTGCCGATGATTTCATTCGGCGTCGAGCCTTTCAGAATTTGAATAAATTGGCTGGCTTTTGAATGTTGGTGCGATTTATTTAAGGAACTATAAATCCAGATAGAAACGCCGACCGCGGCTAAAAGCGACAGAACAAATAATACAGAAAGAATTTTGATAAATTTCATTAGGTTGAATTTTAGCAGAAAAATTAAACGCAGATAAACGCGCATTAACGCAGACAGAGGAATTTAACTTTTGATCTGAAATTTTATATTTTTGATTTATGACGAAAAGAATTTTCGCGGCAATTAATATTTCAAATGAAACGAAAACGAAAGCCTCCGAATATATAAAAAATTTAAAAAGCGAATTTTCGGATTTGCGCGTCGGTTGGGAAAAGACGGAAAAACTTCACTTGACGCTAAAATTTTTTGGCGACATTGACGATTCTGATTTACAAAAATTAAATGAGGCGGCTTTTGAAACCGCCCGTCAAATTCCAAAATTTAATTTACAAACTTCTGCTACCGGCGTATTTCCATCTCAAAGAAAAGCGCGCGTTTTGTGGCTCGGTATTAAAGATGAAACGGGAACTTTACAGAAACTTTCCGAAGTCTTCGAAACAAATTGCGCGAAACACGAATTTGCCAAAGAGACAAGAAGTTTCAGAGCGCATTTGACGATAGCGCGGTTGCGCGAGCCTGAAAAGTCGAAGAAATTAATTGAAAAGCATCTGGAAACAGAGATTAAACCTACTCGATTTGAAGTTTCAGAGATTGTGATTTACGAAAGTCACCTGCAAAAATCAGGCTCAATTTATACAATTGTTTCAAACCAAAAACTTAAAGAAAATTAACCGCCGATTCACGCGGATAAGCGCAGATAAATAAATATTCTTATCTGCGTTTACCTATGTTCATCTGCGGTTAATTCTTATTTTTCTTTAAGATATTTTTCAATCGCCTGCGTTACCACTTCGCTGTCCGGTTTATCCTTTGATGAAAATCGCGCCACGATTTGACCTTTTTTATTAACCAGAAATTTGTTGAAGTTCCAGGAAATATCGCCAGCAAATGCCGGATTTGTTTCTTTGCCGGTTAAAAATGTGTAAAGCGGGTCCTGGTCTGCGCCTTTGACGGAGATTTTGGCAAACATCGGAAACGTAACTTTATATTTCGATTCGCAAAACTCTTTTATTTCCTTTTCAGTTCCGGGTTCCTGCTCGCTAAAATTGTTGGCAGGGAAGCCGAGAACGTAAAATTTTTGGGCGTTATACTTTTCGTAAATCTTTTGCAAACCTTCATACTGCGGCGTATAACCGCATTTGCTGGCGGTATTGACTATTAATAAAACAGTGCCTTTATATTTTTTTAATTTAACGTCTTTTC
>MWVV01000057.1_pt1 | contig 40120 bp, 26 predicted proteins | sample 1047281 | NCBI WGS metagenome assembly MWVV01 (sample SAMN06349986, study PRJNA376086) | soil metagenome | isolation source: PT-2 sample Antarctic (ecotone) soil | place: Antarctica | collected 2015-01-13 | reverse complement strand
TGGAAATGGAAAGAATTTCGGCTAAAACGATTTGTGAATTTTCTGAGAAAAGCCATCGAAAACTTGTACGGTTTGGTCAGCAAAATAGAAATGCTGAACTGAAATTAACCAAATTTGGAACTACTGAAACTAGCCAAACATTCAACGACGGAAATTGAAATCGGCGGTTTATACGAACAAGTTCGTCAAATTCTCGACGCGGCGAAAAGCCGTGCGGCGCGAAGCATCAGTTCCGAAATGGTCGCGGCTTAATGGCACATCGGGCAGGCGATTGTCGAGCGCGAGCAAGCGGGCGAAGCACGTGCCGGTTACGGCGAGCGTTTAATTGAAATGCTTTCTGTGCAGATGAAAGCCGAAGGGTTAAAAGGTTTCGGACGTAATAATCTCTGGTATATGCGCCAGTTTTATTTAACCTATTCCGGAAAACTCCACGCGCTGCGTGGAGAATTGAGTTGGACGCACTACCGCCTGCTTTTGAAAGTCGAATCCGATGCGGCGCGAGAGTTTTACGAAACTGAAACGGTCGCCGGAAATTGGTCAACGCGCGAACTTGAACGCCAGATAAATTCGTTTTTCTTCGAGCGCACCGCCGCATCGCAGCAGAAACGTAAGATGCTCGAAAAAGGGCGCGAATCAAGCGACAAATACCAACCGCAAGATTTTGTTAAAGACCCGTATATTCTGGAATTTTTGAATCTCAGAGATGTTCCCGAATTGACCGAATCACAGATTGAACAAGGTTTGCTCGACCACGTTGAAGAATTTCTGCTCGAAATGGGCAAAGGTTTTTGCTTTGTTGCCCGCCAGCAGCGCATCACTATTGACGGCGACCATTTTTATATTGACCTTGTGCTTTATAATCGTTTGCTTCGCTCGTTTGTGTTGATTGATTTGAAAATGGGAAAACTCACGCATCAGGACATCGGGCAAATGCAGCTTTACACAAATTATTACACGCGGGAAATGTTAGAAGAATGGGAAAATCCGACTATCGGGCTGCTTCTCTGCGCCGATAAAAACGATACGGTTGTGCGTTACACTTTGCCGGAAAACGAAGAACACATTTTCACCAAACGCTATCAATTATATTTGCCGAGCGAGCAGGAAATTGTTGATGAAATAAAGCGCGAACAGGAATTACTTTTAAGCCAAACGGCGGAAGAAAAATCAAAGTTGTGAAAAAGAAACTAATTGAAGTTTCGCTTCGCTAGAAACCATTAATCTGTTTTTATAAATTGCCACTAGCTTTAGCTAGTGGATAGGTTGGTAACAGGAAATCGGCTTTAGCCAAACAAGATAAAAATTTTCCTTTTGGCTTTAGCCTAATTAAACAGTTATCCTTTTGTCAAAGTTTGGATACATTTTGTCTGGTCAACCAAAAACCGCGAGCCGCTTTTGACTGATGAAATTAGGCAGAAAGTTTTCCAACATATTAGGGAAAACGCGACAGAGAAAAATATCCATCTTGATTTCATCAACGGTTATAAAAACCACGTTCATTGTTTGATTTCGCTTGGCACAGACCAAACGATGGAAAAGATAATGCAGTTGATAAAAGGCGAATCTTCGTTTTGGATAAATAAGAACAAATTGTGCGGAGGAAGATTTGAATGGCAAGATGAGTATTTTGCGGTGTCGGTTAGCGAAACAGTTGTCGAGAGCGTGAGGAACTACATCGCCAATCAAGAAGAACATCATCGTGCAAAAAGTTTTGATGAAGAATTTGAGGGATTTATGAAAAGGGCGGGTTTTCAGAAGTTTTTAGGCTGAAGCCAAAAGGAAAATTTTTTTTAAGTTTGGCTAAAGCTGCTTGTTTTGAGATGAAGCTGTCCACTAGCTAAAGCTAGTGGCAATTTAAAATTTTAAAACTATTAATTCGAGATAAAAGTTAAAAGCAAATCAATATCGAAAATCTTTCTATAAAAACCTATTTTTCAGTTTATTTTAATTTGATTATATTTCTGATGTTCCGAGCTTTTTCACTAATAATTGATTCCTGACCTTTTGTTAATTCGCCGCCTATTCCGACAGCAAATGCACCGGATTTAATATAATCAACCGCATTTTCTAAATTTATGCCGCCGGTCGGAACGAATTCGATTTGCGGAAAAACCGTTTTAATGGCTTTTAAGTATGAAACTCCGCCCATTGCGCTGACTGGAAAAACTTTTACTAAATCGGCTCCGGCTTTCCACGCCGTGAAAATCTCAGTTGGAGTTAAAGCACCGGCTAACACAGCAATTTCATTTTCATTGCAAAATGATACGGTTTCCAAGTCTAAAATCGGACTGACGATAAATTTTGCACCGGCTTCGATGCACTTTTCCGCCGACTGCCGGTCTAAAACCGTTCCCGCACCGATAACAGTCGCGTTTCTATATTCGCCTGTTAATCGAGCAATCAACTCAACCGCATTTGGAATTGTCATCGTCACTTCCAAAACGTTGATGCCGCCCGCAATAAGCGCTTTTATTACGGTTTGGGCTTCTTCGTGCGAACCGGCGCGAACGACCGGAATAATACCGACTTCTCTAATTTTTTCGATAACTTCGGTTTTGCTCATTTTTATTTTATCGCTGGATAATCCGGTTGCCGCCCGCCATTAAATTTTTTACCTCCGACAAAGTTGATATTGAATTGTCTCCGGGCGTGGTCATCACCAGTGCGCCGAGTGCCGCGCCGCATTCGAGTGAATATTGCACGTCTTTTCCCGCAAGTAATCCGTAAATAAAACCGGAGGCAAAAGCATCGCCGCTACCGATTCGATCGAAAACCTCTGTGTTTTTGTAATCTTTGGCTTTGTAAATCTGATTTTCGTAAAAACAAATGCCGCTTAAATCGTGCAAACTTGCTGAATGAACTTCCCGTAAAGTTGAAACGATTACCTTCAAATTCGGAAACTCATTCATCATTTTTTCGGTTGCACGACGAAAAGTATTTTCGTCAAAATTCGACAATTTCGAGTCAAAATTAAACGCTCCGAAAGCAACGTCGGCAAATAGTAAAAATTCCTTATTTAGTTGGTTGGCAACGTCTCGACCGCCGCGCATCTTCCACAATGAATCACGATAATTTAAATCATAAGAAACGATTGCGCCGCTGTCTCTGGCAATTTGCATCGCTTCTTTTGCCGCATCCGGTGTCGTGTCGGAAAGCCCCGTAAAAATTCCGCCGGTGTGAAACCATCTCGCGCCTTTTTCTACAAAGATTTTCCGCCAGTCAATATCACCCGTTCTTAACTGCGAAATCGCCGTATTTGCCCGGTCAAAACACGAAGACGCAGAACGCAAGCCGAAACCGCGCTCAATAAAATAAAGTCCGTTTCGAGCATTCGCGCCGATGCCGTCCTCTTCGCGCCACAAAATTTCTGATGCGTCAACGCCGCCCTGCAATATAAAATCTTCGGCTAGTCTGCCGAGTGAATTATTCGCTAAAGCAGTAACAATCGCCGTTTTTTGACGGAAAGTTTTTGCGAGATTACGGGCGACATTATATTCCGCGCCGCCGTCGAAAACGCGAAACGAACGCGCCGTATGAATTCGCTCATTTTCCGGGTCAAATCGCAGCAGGACTTCGCCCAGTGAAACCAAGTCCCAACGACATCTATCTTTTAATTTGATTTTCAGTTCTGCTTGTTCTATTTTTCTAACCGTTTTTCCCCTCGCTAAAAAATCAATTTCAAACCGAACTGTAACACGCGCGGTCCGCCCTCACCCAGACGCGGATTGCCTGCCGTTACGTCGGGCGTTTCGCCAATCGCGCCGAAAGCTGAACTGTTTCGGTCTACATTCGGCAAACTAAAATTCGGACGATTGAAAAGATTGAACGCTTCGGCGCGAAATTGCAGCGAAACATTTTCAACAATCCGCGTCGTCTTGTTGAGCGAAAAATCGAAAATATTTACGGGCGGACCGATGATGGAATTGCGCGGCGCGTTGCCGAAAGTTCCCGCCGTCGGAATAGAAAATGCGGCGGTATTGAACCATTGTCCAGCCGTGCGCGGACCACTGTTTGGATCGCCCGTCAGGTTCGGACGGTCGTTGAGTTCGCCTGTACCGCTGACATCCGTACTCAAAAACGGCGTAATCGGAATACCGCTCGCGGCGGTATAAATTCCGCTTAACTGCCAGCCTTTGGTTAAGCGGTTTTCTCCGAATTTATCGGACAGAAAGTTCAAATCATAGACAAAGTTGAAGGTGAAGCGGTGCCGCACGTCGAAACTCGAAACAGCGCGTTCCGCTTTCAGATTGTAGCTGTCCTGCGGAAACGAAACGCCGCGTGTGCCGCCGTAAATTCCGTTGGAAGCGTCGTCAATTGATTTTGATAAAGTGTATGCAACATTCAGATTCAGCCCGCTCGTCAAACGCTGTCGGACGTTTGCTTGAAAAGCGTTATAGCTGGAACTTGCTGAACCCTCAAGATAGTTGATAAACGAATACTGCGGGAATCTTCCATTAAACGGACGGCGCGATTGTCGCTCTGTCGGCACTGCCGATCCGGGCGTGGCTTGATTGATGTCGCGCACGCGATACAGTTTTCTGCCTTGCGAACCAACATAAGACACTTGCAAAACCGTATCCTTGAACAATTGCTGCTGCACATTCGCGTTGTAGTTAAAAATATATGGTGTGCGCTGTTTAACGTCGGTGCCGAAGAGCGCGATATTCGTGGTCGGCAAGCCGCCCGTTGCCGCGCCAAAAATGGATACGTTTGGACCGAAAGGAATTGGCGCGGTCGGAGTTACGTTAAAAACACCCAAACCCGGCAACGGATTCAAACCCAAACTTCCGGGTCCGCCGTTCTGAAAACCCTGCAGCAGAAAATAATCCTGCGAAGGCGTGTCGTAATATACTCCGGCTGCGCCGCGCACAACCGTTTTGCCTTTGCCAAAAACATCGTAAGCAAAGCCAAAGCGGGGCGCGAAATTATTGTAATCGGGATTCCAGGCATTCTTCAAACCCGCCTCGCCGACGCGCACCAATCCGCGGTCAGGCAAAAAATTAGACAGACGGTTTTGTTTTTCCTGCAAAACACCGAGATATTCGTAGCGCAAACCGAGATTCAAGGTCAGACGCTTTGTAACCTTCCAATCATCCTGCGCGAAAAACCCGAAGTTATTGGTAAACGTTTCGCGGCGCGTGTCTCCGCGCAGCAGAACCGTGCCGGAAGTCGAAACAACACCCGCCAGAAAATCGGCGAGATTATTAAAATTGATACGCCCGCGAGCATTTTGGTCGGCGAACGAATCAACAATCGCCCGGCGATATTCGCCGCCGAATTTAAAGGTATGGCTGCCGCGCGTCAAGGTTACATTGTCAACCAGTTGAAACGCGCTGCTGACGCGCCCGCGCGGAACATTAGTCGGCGCGCCTAAACTGACCAAACCCGTAACCGTAATCGTCGGCAAAGAGTTTAATCCTGAACCTGTGACCAATCCGAGAGAAGCCGGGTTAAAATTCGCGTCGAGCGGCGTAAATGTCTGCTCGAAGCGATTGTAGCCGATGCGGGCTTCGTTAAAGAGCGTCGGCGATAAAACATTGGAAAAATTCACTCCGAAAAGTTGAATTTTGGTCGGCACAACCGTTTGATATTCGGGCAGTGGCGAGCCGTTGCCGCTGGTCAAAGGAAAATTCTGCTTGCCTTTGCCGTAAATATAGCGTCCGCTCATACTGAAATTATCGCTGAAACGATGGTCAATTTTTATCAAAAAATTATTTGAGTTGTTCAGATTGGGCGCGGCAAATGCATAGTTATTGCCGGTTTGAGCATTCAAATTTGCCGTCGGAAAAAGAGTTAAAAGGCGCGTGCTTAAAGCGTTTTCGGCTCGTCCGGCGGTTATGTTGGCGGCTCGCGCGGCGGCGATGTCAGCCGCGCCCGGCACACGCACTTGGAAAGGCGAATTGACAAATTCGCGCTGACCTTCGTAGCCGATAAAGAAAAACGTGCGGTTTTTGCCGGAACTCCAAACGGGAACGCCTTCGCCAAAATTCAAAAAAGGAAGCGGTCCGCCGAGAACTCCGCCAAAATTGCCGTTGCGAAATTCGTTGCGGGTTTGTTCAAAAAAGTTTCGCGCATCGAAATCGTCGTTGCGGATAAAGGTGTAAGCCGTGCCGTGATAATCGTTCGTTCCGGATTTGACGACGATGTTGACGACCGCGCCCGAATTGCGTCCGTATTCCGCCGCGCCTTGCGTTTGCAGCGAAAATTCGCCGAGCGCGTCAACCGGAAAAAGCGTCGCCGGCGCGCCCGTTACGCCGCCTTGATTGAATGACGGCTGATTGCGGAACGAATCGTTGTTGTCCACGCCGTCAATCAAAAAGATATTATTTTTTTCGCGCTGCCCGTTGACGGTGAACGACCCCAAACTGCCGCGCTGACTGCGCGGAGCCGCGCCCGGCGTGAGCGTTACCAAACGGCGAAAATCGCGCCCGTTGATAGGAAGCGACTCAACCTGCCGACTGCTGATAACCTCCGACAATGTGCTGCTGTCGGTTTTGATTAGCGTGCTGTCAGTCGTTACATCAACAGTTGTCGTTACGCCTTGCGCCGTGAGCGCAGTGTCAACGCGAGTTTCGCTGCCCACGTCAACCTTGACGTTTTTGCGCGTGAACGGCGCGAAAGAACCGCCCGCAATTTCGACGGTATAAAAACCGACAGGCAATTCGGGAATGACGTAAAAACCGCTTTCGTCGGCGTTGACTGTGCGCTTCGCGCCCGTGCCTTCGCTGGTTACGTTGACGGTCGCATTCGGCACAACCGCGCCGTTTTGGTCGGTAACGGTGCCGAGAATTTTGCCGTTGATTGATTGCGCCGAAACGCCCGCAGCAAACAATCCATAAAAACAAAAAGTCAGAAAAGCAAAACGAATCGCATTTTGGCGCAAGTTTTTATTCATAAACTTATCTCCTCTTAGTCTGAATTAAAATCGAAATTTTTCAATCTTCGGTGGTGCGTCTTTGATAATATACCGAGATTGTCAGACATACAATTCAGGCAAATCATTTCAACCCAATAAACACTGATGCAAAGCTTGTCAACAATCTGCCCTTATTCGTTTCATTACTTAAACTACAAAGTGCTGTGACTTTTCAAGAAAATTTCTCTTATGTCCAAAAACCTAGAATTCATAAGCACCTATATCTGTAGAATTTTTACCAAGCAAGGAATAATTATCCAAATCAACCGCATATCCCAGTTTTACTCCTTTGTTTCTTGCAGGGCTATTTTCTTTCAGACGGAAATTTCGATTTTCATAATCCACAAAAAGCGGGTCTGCAACGATGTCTCCCTTCCCGGCAGGAACGCCTATCGGGTCGGGATTTCCGGCGGAATAATACAAATTATGGTCGTGCGGATGGTCGCCGATAGCGGTACGCACATGCCCGACGGGTTTAATAAACGGACCGAATACTTTTATATCTTTGGCAATCAGGAAGATGTTATTGCGAACGATGAATGAAGTTCCTTCAGGGTAGAAAGTCCAGAATACAAAGCGATCTACGTTTGGTTCGCGGGTTCTGATGACGGTGTTGTTAAGGACGCGAACATTTTTCATTGTTCCGCCGCCGATGAATTGGTTTTTGTCATCGCTCAAGTTATACGCGACCGTAATGTTTTGAACATTACGGGCAGCCATTTCTAAAAATCCGTGATTATTGACCGACGTATTATGATGGATATTTATATCATTCGCATTAAAGTTGTCATCTACGCCGTCAAGCTCGATGACACCTCCGTCAGAGCCGTACGGACCGCCGTAAGCACCGTAGTTTTCTATTCTGTTAAATGATATTTCGTTCTGCCCGGACACAATCATTATGGCAATCGGACCCCACGACCGAGCCATCATTATAGTCGCGTCGTGTAAATAATTGCGGGTGATAAGATTGTCAGTTCCTTTCACCTTAATACCGACCGGAGTATGAAAAAATTCGCAGTTTTTAACGACATTGTGATGAGTTCCCAAAGCCAGATACACCGCTCCGAGCTTTTGTACATTTTTGTTTTTGTGGTCAGACTCCGGCGGGTTTGTATTATCGTGGAAATACAGACCGTCAATGACGACATAGCTGCCTTCTATCCTGAAGATATTTCCGTTAAGCAAATTCCAATCGGGATTTGTAAAAGACGGAGCAGGACCGCCGCCATATTTTTCAAAAAACGGCGTTAGCTCTTTTCTCGGAGTTTTTAAAATTACGTCAGCCTCAAGGCTATAGCTTGAAAAAACGATAGGCTTCTCTGCCGTTCCCGAACTTGTGAAAACAAATCCGCCGGTATAAGAAGAGCCTTTGGCAAAAAGTATATTGTCGCCCGGCAGAAACTTATTGCTCAGGTTTTTTAGACTTTTCCACGCCGTTTCTTTAGTCGTTCCCGAATTGTCGTCATTGCCAAACCGACTATTGATATAATAATTTGCGGCATTTGCCGAGAAGTTAAGAAAGAAAATGAAAAGAATTAAATGGCAGATGCAGTACCATCGGAACTTAGTGAAAAAAAAACAGCTCATAAAATATATCCTTCCAAGATTACTTAATTATAATATGGGCTTTGCACAAATAATCATTTTGCACGAATAATTTAGTGTCTAATTTGTTATTGATACCTTCCGAATTGACGCGGGCGAAACCGCCGACACACAAGCTAAAGTTTAACGGACGACGTTTATATGAGGGAATCTGCCCGCGCCTAGCGTCCAATGACACGCTTGGATGCCTTGTAAGGACAAATCAATTTGTTTTCTCTCGGTAATTCAGAATTGCTTCTAAAGCCGCATCGCGGTTCGTCCGATATGCCTCAAATGTCGGCGGCAAGTAAATTTGCGGCGCAATCCAGATTCGTCCGTCTTGCGGAAACGCGCTTTGCCAGTAAAGATGCGAGACGTTTGCCGCAATTTTGCTATACGGCAAAACAAACGGGTCTTCTTCGCCGACAAAATTCGGACTTGCGCCGGTCGGTTCGCCGACGAACATCGCGTTTGTGTATCGCTCGAAAAACGTCGAAGCGTTTTGCGCGGCGGAAAAAGTTCGGCGACCGATGATGACGAACAGCTTTCCGCGCCGGTTTATTTTCTCGTTTTTAATCAATCCTTGAACGAGCGGCGTGAGCAGATTCGTGTTGCCGCCGTTGTTCCAGCGCATATCAATCACCAGTTTTTCAACCGCATTTTCGTTGACGAACTTAAAGAGCCGTTCGGAAAAAGCGGCGAGCGATTCTTTCTCATCGTTGCGGACGCTGTTAAACCCAAAATAAACCGTCTTATTGTCAGGCAGATATTCAAACCAATAATTTGCAGCCGCATTTTTTAGATAAAGCGGCACCGGCGTTCCCAAAGTTTGCGGCAGGTTTACCCATTCGGGCGGATTCGGTTTTGTGTTCCAGATGTTTGGCTGCGTCATATCCGTTGTTAATGTAACGGTGCGTTCTTTGCCGTCCATCCCGCGCAAATTCAGTTCGACTTTGTTCGCGTCTGGAATCGCTCCGGCGGCGTGCAGCAGAGGCAAATGCCGCATCCGGTACGGCGCGATTTGTTTAATCCAGATTTTATTGTCCTCGCTCGTTGCCGAGTGAATTACTTTGACGATTTCATCAACGGAGCGCCCGCCGAATTTCAAGACTTGCGAGCCGAGCAAATCTTTATGTTTCGGGTCGGAGGCTACGATAAATAAACCTTCCTCGAACATATAAAAAAGAACCGGAATGGTTTCCAGCCATTCTTTTCTTTCACGCGAGCCGAACAGATTAGAGTGTCCGTCGCCGACCCGACGCATCAGTTTCAGCATCTCAATCTCAATCTGCGGGTCGGTTAAATTGGGAATCGCGTCATTTATCCGTTTAACCTGCGCGTCAAAGTCGACTTCCGTTCCAATACGCGGAAACAAATTCCAGCCGCGCCGTTTGATTTCGCGGGTGAGAAACCGCAAATCAGTTCGCCAGCCTTCATCGCGCGACATCTTGCTCGTATCAATCAAGCCGACCATATTTCGGTAACGCGAATCGCTGCGGATAGATTCCAAATCCGTGTCGGTCTGCGCGTGTGGAAGATCTGGAAATTTCATCGCCAATGCTTTTTCGAGCCACTTTATCGCCTGCTCCTTATCGCCCGCCAACGCATAATCGCAAGCGATGTTATAAGCGACGTTTGCCGGTTGTCCAGAACCGAGTTCGAGTTGTTTTTCGTAAGCCGGAATTGATTTGCGATAATCTTTGGCGTTGTAATAAGCCAGACCCAACTGCTCCCAAAACCTGCCCTGCACGGGATTCGCCTTAACGACTTGCTCCCACAACGCGGCGGCTTCCGCCCATTGTTTCGCGTGCATTTTAGCTTCCGCCCGCGCGAGCGTTTCAACAAAAATTTCCGTCTGCGTTTTCTGAGCAAGCGTCGTTTGCGCTCCAAATAAAATTAGACATACCGCAAAAACTGCAATTAGCGAAAATGATTTAAGAGAAATGCCTGAACAATACATAAAATTACTCCACTTGATATTAAATTTGTTTTGAATCATAAATTAGGACAACGGCGAACACTCCGGTTTTGTTGCAGGAACTTTTCGAAGCAATGAGATGCTGCCCAACTATTGATTAACACCGGCTCACTTGATAATAAATTACGCTTTCAATGTTACCAAGCCGTTGGGCGACTTACCACATCCGCGTGAAGCGTGTTAAATCCGGGCGGGCTGCGCCTTCCGGTTCGGTTAATGTGCGTGTGCCTCGGCTTGATGTAAAGACGCGCAGTTGTTCGTATGAGCGATGAACATTTGACGGTTTAGTTTCGCGTCGAATCCACGTCTTGCGATACCAATTTTCAAACGGCGGGCGCTCTGCGCGAAGGATTTCAAGTTCCAATTGTTCAAGCGGTTGGCGGGCTTGCCCGGAAAGTTTCCATGCCTGCGCCGCGTCGGGAGCGTCGAGTGCTTCAATCAATTTAATTGCCGCTTGCGTCGGTCGCCAATCTATCAGCAAGCCAAGCTCGACATGCTCAAAAAAATACTGTTTTTGCTCGTCGTTCATTCGTGCTTGCGCGCGAGAAATTGTTTGCATCGCGGAACGGTATTGCTCATCACGCGCTTTCAGTTGAGCGAGCGTTTCGCGCGGAACGGGTTCGTATGGTTTGCCGTTGATTTTTTTGCCGAGCCGTTCAAGCGCGTCTTGAAATTTATCTGCGCCGAACCAAATTTTGTCGTAAGCATTGATAAGCCCGTAATAGTTCGAGTATGACTGTGCCGCATCAGGCGCGGCATTTGCGCCGAAATACTCTCGGCTCCACCAATCAACATATCGCTGTGCGGCATCAGGCTGATTCAATGCCGTCGGAGCATTCCAACAAATATCCGCAATCATCCGCGCTTCCATTATGTTTTCGCGCACTTCGGATACGTTGATGAGCATATATTCGGTCGCCTTCGCATCAACAATTTTCTTGAACTCGCCGGCGACTCGCTGCGGGGTAATCGTGTGCGTAACTTGCTTCACGGTATTACCGAAATAAGCGAGGTGATAATAAACTCCATGCTTCCACTTGTCCGTTTTCTGCGGCAAGGCTCGCATCTCGCCGTCGTTATTATCCGTCCACACGATAATCACGTCGGCGGGAACATCGAAGCTGCCTTCCTGATACTTCTTGAGCATTTCGGTGTAGAGCGTAAAGTGAAAAATCGGCTGCTTGTCTTTCGGCAGCAACTCCTTTGTCGTGCGAACCTGCGTTTCGATGACATCTTGAAAAATCTTTGATTTGTCCGCTTCGCTCATATCCTTCGGAAACGTATAACTGCGGTCATCCGTCCCGCGCAGACCGACGGGATAGATTGCGTCAAGCTCGCGGTTTTCCAACACGCCGCCGCGCCAGTAATTGAGCATTCCTTCGCGGTTCGTCAACCAATCCCAAGTCGTTCCCGCATTGCGTGCCTTTCCTAAACCGAAGCGTTCAATGCCGAACGGATTTGACAGCAGAATGTCATAGTGATGCGAGGTATAAAAAAGTCCCCAATCGCTGGCAATCTTTTGCACTTCAAAGCGACGGTGCGCCCGCGTGTAAGGTGCGACCATATTAAGCCGCAAGCGTAAAGCAGTTTCAAAAAAGCGTTGATACCATTCGGTCGGAACGTCGCCGATCCGCAAAGGGTATCCGCTATACTCGAACGGACGCGGCAAAATATCCTCGTCATCATGGAAAAAACCGCGATATTTGACGGTCGGAGAATTTGCAAAATAGTCGGTTTTTTTCAATACCAGCTTTGGATGTTTTTCCGGCGTATAGCCCGTCCAAAGATAAAGCGGGTCAATGCCTAACCGTTCGCTCAACGTATAAGCGGCGAACGCCGTTCCGCGAAAGTTTGCCCCGACGAGCCAGACCGAGTTTTGCATTGTGAGAATCTGGTGCGCTTCCCATTGATTGCGGAGTTTGTCTTGTGCAATCTGCTTGGGAATCTCGTCGTTGCCCAACGTTATCAGGTGAATACCAACGCGCTGTCCGCTCGGCGTTGACACGATTGGCGGTTTGTAACCGCTGATTTTCTCAATGTCGCCCGCCAGAAAAATTGCCGCCTGCCGGACGGCTGAATGTTCCTTTTCCGAAACGACGATTTCGCATCCCGCATTTTGGTCAGCCAAAACTATGTCGCCTTCACGCAATGCCCCGTCTTGCATCCAAGAGCCGCGCACCGTTTGCGACCGATCTTGCGCTGCTGCGCCGGCAGATAGAATACTAACCGATAGCAAACAGACGACCGCAATCAGAATCCAATTTTTCATATCTCTCAATAACACGCGCAGCGGGACGGCGGATTTATCGTCAACCCGGCTACTTCTTAACCTGCGGAATAAAACCCATTTCCGTCAGCCACATTTCGCACAAATTTGTCCACGTTTCGGTTGAACCCGGATTATTTCGCAGAGCGATGGCGTGTCCGCCGTTTGGGAAAATGTGCAAACTCGCCGAAATGCTTTTATCCAAAAGCGCGTTGTAAAACATCAGACTGTTTCGCGGATTGACCGCTTTATCGTCAGCCGCGTGAACAATAAATGCTGGTGGAGTTGTCGCCGTAACCTGTTTTTCCAACGAATATTTTTCAATCAACTGCCGCGACGGATTTTCGCCGAGAAGATTTTTTCTGCTTCCCGCGTGCGCGTATTCGCCCATCGTAATAACGGGCGAAACAAGAATCATAAAATTCGGATTAAACGGAAATTTATCGAGTTCGTCATTGATTTTCGTCGCGTCTTCGGTTGAAGTTCCGAGATTTGCCGCCAGATGACCGCCTGCGGAAGTTCCCAAGATACCGATTTTGTCCGGCTTTATCTGCCATTTTTCGGCATTGGCGCGGATGATTCGCATTGCGCGTTGCGCGTCCTGCAATGGCGCGATTTCACGTTGTCTAACATCTGGCGAATTCGGCAAGCGGTAATTCAGAACAAACGCGCTGATGCCCAAAGTATTAAACCATTTCGCAAGTTGCATCCCGGAAATAATGTAAGCAAGGTGTTGATAACCGCCGCCCGGACAAATCAAAACCGCCGCGCCTTTGTTTTCTTGATTAGACGGGAAAAACGCATAAAATCCGGGCGTTCCGACTTGATAAATGCGTTCGTTGCGAATGTCATCTTTTAGCTCTATTCCCTTCGAGTTCGGCATTTTGCCTTTTTCCCACAAAGGAATAAACTCCTGTGCAGCGACCACCAAAGGCAAGCTAACCAGGAATAAAATGACACTTAAAATCAAACGATTCATTTTAATTTTTCCAAGCCGTTACTTTGCTCCGACTTTCTTTCCGGCAAGTAATTCTTCGTGTGTCGGCATTTTGAATAAATTTTTTGTTGAATTCGAATCAGCCGCCGCCGTTAAAAGATTTTCCGCGAAAATTCGCGCCGCCGGGTCAATTGAAATTGATTCTTCCAAATCCAAATCGCACACCCAAATGCGACCTTTGCCGACGGGAATCTCAAACAGCACGGTCATAAATTGTTCGGGAATTTTTTCTGCCGGAATGTAACCGTGTGCGGGAATAAAGCGAATGATTTCGCGTGCCGTTCCTGTGGGATTAAGACGATGCGCCGAGCTTGCCACCATTACGCGCCAATCGTTTTTGCGTCCCCACCATTTAATGTCCATCGGCTCAAGATTTTCTACGAATTTTGTTCCCGTCGCCGTCGTTAAATCGGCAAACTCGCCAGACACTTTTTTGACGCTCAAAACTTCGTTTGGAAACAGTTCCTGAATTTTTTTGTCCGGCGAAAAGACAATCACAGTCGCGCCTTGTTTCGCCGCTTGGTATGCTTTTCCGTTTTCTTTCAACTCGTCCAGATTTGCATCTGCGCCCATTAAAATCACCGAATTTGCAGCTTCCGAAGACTGCGGCAAACCGCTTCCGACGCTTGCAAATATACCTTTTTGATTCACCAAGTCCGACATTTCCGCGCCGAGCGAATTAGTAAAAGCTTTCATTTGTAAAAAATTCGTTTTCGCCGCCGGACGGCTGAAAACTTCGATAAAATCAATTGTTCGGCTGATTTCGGTTTTGCCCTTGACGAGCCGCGTAACAAGCTGAAGCCGTATTCTGGCGTTTTTCGTTTGCGGAACTTTTAGATTGACGGGCATTTGAACGGTTTTGTAATACGGAAGGCTGGCGACGTTGCCGGATTTTGCCGATGTAATTTCTTTTCCGGTTGCGGAATCTATAAAAGAAAATTCGATTTGTAAATCGTTAAAATCTCGAAATTGTTCGTCGTCGTTCGTCACAAAAACTGATGTTGTTACCTCTTCGCCCGAATAAAAACGCCGCCGCGCCGTTTCGAGCGCCAGACCAATTGGCGCAAACGCATATTTCACCGCTTCGACGACCGGATAAGGTTTGACGCTGTTCGCATCATAAGAATGCGCGAACCAGCATTCGTCCGCGAAGAGCATAAAGCCGGCGGTTTTATCCGCGCGCTGAAAGCGAAGTTGTTCCGCCCAACGCTTGGTGACGGCGCGTTGATGTTCGAGAAAATATGCCGGATCGCTACCCGGATAAGCAAAAACTCCAATCCACGCTTGCGGCGTAATCCTATCGCGTGTATAAGTCAAAACCGGAAGTCCCGTATCCAAATCGGGATAGCCGGTTGACATTTCCTGCCCGATAAACGGGCGGTTCCATGTTGTTCCTTTCATTTCTTTTTCAAACTGCGAATCGGTAACAAACGTCGAATCTGAATACCAGCCTTTGTAGCTGTGCAGCGCGTCAATATCGCCGTCATCAATATCGTTCGGCTTAATAACATTATTGAAAAGCTCAGGCGCGCGAACATAAGACGACGAAACGACAATCGGGCGCATCGCATCAAGCTGTCTAGTTTGTCGGACGACCGTCGAAAGCTGTTTCCATTTTTCAATGTTTTCGTTATCACGAAGGAGCATTTCGTTGCCGATTGTCCAGATAAGCACGCTCGGATGATTGCGAATTCTTTTCACCACATCTTCGTTTTCCATCAGCCAATGCTTGAATAAATCAGGCGGAGTCGCGCCGATTTTGCCGACGAAAGCCCACGGGCGAATGCCTTCCACGCTGATGCCCAGACCGATTTCGTCCGCCGTGTCGAGCCACGCTTCATTCCAGGGCGTGGCGTGCGTGCGCGTTACGCGTTGGTTGTTATCGTGCATTAACCGAATCAATTTTTTGGGCAAAGCATTGTCCCACGGATTTTTGCCATACGGAAGATGATTAACCCCGCGCAGCCAATACGGTTTGCCGTTGAGGAAAAGCTTGTTTCCCTTAGCTTCAAACGTGCGAAAGCCAACATTTTGTTTCCAAGAATCTAAAATTTCGCCCGACACGCTTTCAAGCGTAATTTCCAGCCGATATAAATTCGGTTCAGCCGGAGTCCAAAGTTTTGGCTTGACGTTTTTAATTTCGAGCGTGGCGGTTGATTTGTCGCCGCTCAATTGTACTTTTACCTGATTTGCTTCGGTAAATACTTTGTTTGTTTTCGCATCAATCCAACGCGCTTTTAATACTCCGTTTTGCAATGTGTTTGCACTTGCTTCAACATTTACCTTTGCGCCGTCAAGTGACGGAACAAAATAAACGTCGTCGAGTTTGCCTGCGCCGCGCACGACTAGCTTTACGGGCTGCCAGATTCCGTGAAGGTCGTAAGCGTGGTTGTCGTGTTCCGGCTCGAGCGGTCCGAACATTCCTTTGCTCAAAGATAAAACTTTCGACGCGGTTAAATTGACCGATACAGCTTGTCCCATCGAAGCGGTCGAAACCGGAATTTTCTCCATCGAAACGAAAACGGCGAGCAGATTTTTTCCGGACTTAAGATGCGGCGTTAAATCGAAAGCAAAACGGCTGAACATTCCGGTGTGTTCGCCGAGAAGTTGACCGTTCAAAAACACACACGATTTCATCGCCACGCCGTCAAATTCGATGAATAAACGCTTTCCATTTGAAAGCGGCGGCGCATCCAAAACTAATTTATACCAGCCTTCTTCGGCGCGTTCGGTATCAAAGCCGAGTTTTTTCAAACGCGCTTCTTCGTGCTTTTTAAAATCTTCCGAATCATCCAGCCACCAGCGCACGCGGTTTAAGAATTGCGGCACGCCGACGAGATTATCGCCCGTCCGCGGCGCGGCGGTTTCCGGTTTCTCGTCTTTGCCCGTTAAATAATCCGGCTTGTAAAACCAGTTTCCGGTTAAATCTATATTAGTGCCGGGCTGTAATTTACCGGCTTCAAGTTTAACCACACCTTTATTGACGACTTTCTGAGCCGGAACGGTTAAAGAAAGCAGCGATAAAAGCACGATTGCCAGCAAAAATTCTTTTCGAAAATTGTTCATAAAACTAAAGCGTTTGTGCCGCTTCCACACTTGCGGATTCGAGACGAGGCACAAGTAATTGAATGACGAGCAGAGCAATTAAATAAGCCGAAGCCGCAAAAATGAAGATCGGCACATAACTGCCCGTCCACTGCAATAACAGTCCGGTGATGGTAGCAATTAACATCCCGCTGACCGCACCGGCAAAACCGCCGATGCCGACGACCGAACCGACCACGCGGCGCGGAAACATATCGGAAACAAGCGTAAAAAGATTGGCAGACCAACCCTGATGCGCCGCCGTTGCGAGGCTAATCAAGGCAACCGCGACCCAGAGATTTGAGGCGCGAACGGCAAAAATTATTGGCACGACGCAAAGTGCACAAATGAGCATCGCGGTCTTGCGACCGGCGTTAACCGACCAGCCGCGCTTGATTAAAGCGGAAGAAAGATAACCGCCGCCGATGCTGCCAAAATCAGCCGCGACATAAATAATTACCAGCGGAATTCCAAGTCCGGTCAATGTCAATCCGTGATTTTCGTTTAAAAATTTCGGCAGCCAGAAAAGAAAAAACCACCAGACCGGATCGGTCAAAAACTTTCCGGCGGCGAAAGCCCACGTCTGACGATGCGGCAGCAGGCGCAGCCAAGGGATTTTGGTAACCGGTTCAGCCGGATCGCTTCGAATGTAAGCCAATTCCGCTTTTGAAAGACGCGGATGTTCTTCCGGGCGACGGTAAAGCGCGAGCCAAAACACGAGCCAAAAAAAGCCAATCGTGCCGGTGATGATAAACGCCCATTGCCAGCCGTAGTTAATCGCAATCCACGGCACAGTCAGCGGGGCAACAATCGCGCCGACGTTTGAGCCGGAATTGAAAATTCCCGTCGCCAGCGCACGTTCCTTCTTCGGAAACCATTCGGCGGCGGTCTTAATCGCGGCGGGAAAGTTTCCCGCTTCGCCCAAGCCTAAAGCGAAACGCGCGATTCCAAATCCGAATGCCGAACGCGCCAAAGCGTGTCCCATTGCCGCAAGACTCCAAAAAATAATTGCCAGGCTAAAACCTTTGCGTGTTCCGAGCCAATCCATCAGTCGTCCGACGATGAGCAAACCGACAGCGTAAGCACCTGTAAAAGCCGTAGCGATAAATCCGTAATCGGATTCCGACCAGCCGAGTTCTTTCTGTAGAGGCGTGGCGAGAATGCCTAAAACCTGTCGGTCAACGTAGTTAATTGTCGTGGCAAAAAACAGCAACGCGCAAATCACCCAACGGTATCTGCCAACGTCTTTCCCGGTATTCTCCGTCGCGGCTTCGACAAACGCTCCCGTCGCGCTCGCGCCTGCGATTTGCGGTGCGCCGGCTTCAGCTAAAGATTTTGTTTCCGCCGCTTTTTCAAAAGCGTCCGCGTCGTTCAGCCGATTGTTTTCCAGTGCCACTTTACGTTTCTCCTTATACTTTCTATTTCGCTACGAATTTACGCCCGCCGCGAGATAGCCGCCGTCAACCGCGATTGATTGTCCAGTGATAAACGAAGCCGCGTCCGAAGCCAGAAAAACAGCAGCGCCGACTAATTCCTCCGCCCTTCCAAACCTTTTCATTGGCGTGCGCGTTATAATTTCCTGACCGCGAGCAGTTCCGTTTAATAATTTTTCGTTGAGTTCAGTCGGGAAAACGCCCGGCACAAGCGCGTTAACGCAAATTCCATCACGCGCCCATTCGCAGCCGAGACTTTTTGTTAGTGCTAAGACAGCAGCTTTTGACGCGCCGTAAGCCGCGACTTCGTGAAACGCGACAAACGAAGCGAGCGATGCGATGTTCACGATGCGCCCGCGCCCGGATTGTTTGAGCGGTTCGTAAAATGATTGACACGCGCGTAAAGTGCCGTTTAAATTCGTGTCCAAAATCGTCTGCCATTCGCTTTCGGAAACTTCTTTTGTCGCTGTTCGCGCAGTTCTTCCGGCGGCGTTGACCAAAATATCAATTCCGCCAAATTGTTTAATTGCCGCATCGCGCAAAGCGTCAATCGATTCTCGGCTTGAAACATCAACGATTTGCCGTAAAGTTTTCTGATTGATTGTTTCAATTTCCGCGCAAACTTCTTCGACCAATTCTGCGCGTCTGCCCGTTGCAACGACATTCGCGCCCGAACGCGCCAACCCGATGGCAATGGCGCGTCCCAAGCCGGAAGTGCCGCCGATAACAACTGCGGTTCTGTTTGATAAATCCGTAATATTTTCCGCTTGATTCATAGAAAAAGGTTAAAAGTGAAAATGTGAAAAAGTTGGTTGACGAAAATCTATAAATACTTTTTCACTTTTAACCTTTTTTACTTTTTCACGTTATTTCGCAACCCAACTGCGAAAATTTCCCGAAAAAAGTTTTGCCGCGTCGCATTCAATTTCTTTTCCGGTTACGATGCGTCCGTCCTCGAGCAAGCCTTTGTAGGATTTAAACAGCGCGTCGGCAATAAGTTGGCGCGAGTGATTCCATTTGTAAATTAATTGGTCAAAAATCCGCGCGTCCGAATGTTGCGGGATAAAACTCGTTCCCAGAAGCTCGAAACGTTCGCGCGTGATTTCCGCGACAATCGAAGCGTTATTTAAAAACCACCAGCAGCCGAACGGCATCAGATTCGCAAATTTTCTGGCGACGACGCATAATTCGTGTTGATTTTCACGCGACAAAAACGTAACTAAAAATTTGACATCGGGATTTTCTTCACAAATTCGCGCGACAACCGAAACGTCGGTGCGTCCCAAACCGTCACCCGCAAGTTTTAACGCCGGATTAACCCGACGGCGCACGCCGATCATTAGCGAGAGTGAAATTCCGTGTTCTTTGCAAGTCGGCAAAACCACCTCTTTAATTAGTTTTCCGCGTATTGATTCTTCAGGATAAGCAAAATCGTCAGGCAAGGAAACGCCCAGATAAAGAGGATTCATCAACTGAATCCAATCATCGAGAAACCGCCGCGTTTCGCCGATGGTCGTTGCGTCTAAATTTGCCGAAACTTCGTAATTTTGTTTTTGCAAGAGCGGCACGGCATCCGTCCAGCCATTCAAAATTCGGTCGAGCCGCAACGCCGCGTGAAAACGCGAGTCAATTTTCGCGCCGCTTTTCCAAACTTTAATTTCGGCTTCGTCGAGCGGGTCATTGGTCATTCCGATGTCGGTTACATTCGCAATTTTCAAAACCCGTTCAATAAAATCCGCCGGATTTTGAGCGGCGAAAAACTCGCGCGACTCGCGCAAATCTTTTGCCCGCGTGTCGAGTCCAAAAGTGTTTAAAACACTGACAACTCCGCGCGTTGCTTCCGATAGCGGCGTGTTTTCGACGAAAAGCGTCTGCCAGATTAAATCTGATTGTTTTGTTTTTTCCAATGCCCAAAACTCGCTGGGCGTTATGCTCGAAAAACGGAACATTTCGGCAATCAAATAATGATAATTTAAAAGCTCGTCAATGCCCCATAAATTCAGTTCGCCAAATTCGGGCGCGAACAGATGCGTGTGCAAATCAAAAACCGGCGTTTTCTGCAGAATTTCGTCAACTTGTTTGCGTAATTCGTGAACATCACGCGCGTCGCCGCTTCCCGCGCCATCCTGAGAAATCGGGTATTCGAGTTGTTTAGTCGTTAAATTCGTCATAAATTTCGTCGTCTTAAAAAGCGATTTCCGGCGTTCGCGCGTCTTGCGGGTCAGCCCACCGATTATTTGGAATCGTCGGCGTCCAGCCTTTTCTTAAAGGGTCTTGGTCATACGGATACGAACCGAGACGTTTGTATAATTCGCTGTATTTCTGCAATTTCTCGCGGTTTAATTTAATTCCGAGTCCGGGGGTTGTCGGCACTTTGATTGCGCCGTTTTCATATTTGAATTTGCCGCCTTCGATAATATCGTCAACAAGTTGATGATAATGCGCGTCCGCCGCAAAACTTAAATTCGGAATCACCGCGCCGAGATGAAGCATCGTCGCTAATTGAATGCCGAGTTCGCCCGATGAGTGAACCGCCACGCCAATTTGAAATGTTTCACACACCCCCGCCGCTTTGACGCATTGACGAATCCCGCCCCAAAAAGTCGTGTCGAGCAAAATTACGTCCACCGCCGTGTTCAAAACGTTCGCCGCCAGTTGCTCAAAACCGACGACGACGGTATTAGTCGCCAGCGGCATTCGAACCTTTTCGCGTGTTCGCCGCATTCCGTTAAGTCCGAAAACCGGATCTTCCAGATAATCGTTTTTGATGTCTTCGATTTGCTGCCCGAACCAAATTGCCTGCTCGGTTGACCAGACGGCGTTCGGGTCAAAGCGGAAACTATCGCCGTCTAATTCACGGGCAACGGCGCGATAGCATTCGAGTTCATATTCCGGCGCGAAAACGCCGCCTTTCAATTTGTGCGAAGTAAAACCGTATCTTTGTTTCAAATCTTTAGCGTGTTCAACCAATTGCTCGATTGTTCTGACTTCGCCGCTTCCGTCTTTCGGATTTGGATAACGAAAAAACAGATACGAAGCGAACGGAACTTTGTCCTGCAGTTTCCCGCCCAAAATTTCATATACCGGAACATTCCACTTTTGTCCCAAAATATCGAGACAGGCGAATTCGAGCGCGGCTAAAATCTGCGTTCGATTGTTGTAGAGCGAAGCTGACGGATTGGCAATCAGAAAACGCATTTCTTCAATGCGGCTTGGGTCGCGTCCGACGAGATACGTTTTCATCGCCCGGAAAACGGATTCGGCAGATTCGCCGCCGCCGCCCATCTCGCCCAAACCCGTGATGCCTTCGTCGGTTTCGACTTCAACAATCGTGCGGACAAATCTGCCCCAATGACAACCGTTGGCGTGGCGAAGCGGCGCTTCGAGCGGGACGGTTACAGTTGTTGCTTTTATGTCGGTAATCTTCATTTTCGTTTCGGATTAAAAAAGCGCAAAAATCTTTTCCAAAATATTTGCGCTTTTGCGTTTGCGTTCAATAATCAATCTCAAGCAGAGGTCTATTCGTCGTTGCCTGCCGCGTGTTTAAAAGCGCGTGACGCACGTTGTCTGCCGTGTCGCCGTCGTATTTGTATTCGCGGATAAGCATCAGCGAGACAATTTTATTTTCCGCAAGCTGTTCGTTGACCCAATTGGTAATGTTCAAACGGGTATTGCCATTGGTGCCGTTGACCGTCAACACACCGAGCGGAAAAGCCGTCGCGCCGACACCGCTCGCTTTCGCGCCGCTCAAATCGTGGTTCGGGGAATTGTTCCAGGTAATCGTGCTTTCGCTCCAGGAATCATCCGTGATGCCATAGACATGAAACGCTAAATTCTCCGTATCAATCGCGTTTCTGCCATAGACGTTGACAACTGCCTGTTTGACGGAAGTTCGCCCTAAACTGTTTAAATCAAATTTGAGATAACTAATCCGGTCGGAATCAACCGAACTGTATTTCTTGACGCGCATCACTGTATCAGAGCCAAAATTTGTGTTCGCGCTCGTTCCGCCCTGAACTTGCGCGTCGGCAACCGCCATTAGATTTTGCGTTGTCAAAACGCCGCCTTTCGGAACTGTAATCAACCAAACGCTGCGCGGCGGTTGCATTAATCTCAAAATTTTGTCGGACGGCATCGGCGTTCGCCGCACGACTTCGCCGTTGCGGTCAATACTAACTTCTTCGGTTGTGCAAAGCGTGTTGGTGTAAATGCCGAGTCCATACATATTGACGTTGAGCGCGTAAGAGTTTGTCGCATCGGTATTGACCGCCCAAACATAATAATTACTGCCGTCAAACGAAGTGTATGCGCCGCCGTAACCTGCCGGTGAATCGCTCGTCAGAGTTTTGTAGCGGTCGCGCGCTCCGGCAAAACCTTTGGCGAAAAGTTGAACGACCGAAGCCGATTTGCGATAACCGCCGGTGTCGTAATTATTCGCCGCGTCGTCCCAAGTGTAATGATGACCGACACCCGCGTCATTGACGTTGCTGTATTTGAAAGTCTGCGTGCCGTAAACGCCTTTGAGCATCAGTTTGGCGTAAGTCAAACCTAATTCGGTGAACAGGCGCGGCATATTCAAGTTATTGCCGCTGGCTGCAAAACCCGAGGTGTTCTCGACATTGTGTTCGGAAAAATTTATCGGCAGAACAATGCCGCCGGGCGAGTTCGCCGCCATTCCGTTTTGCATCGTGTCCATATCGCTGTAATAAACCGAAGCGTCGTCAACGTAGCGGTGCGTGTCAAAAACGTCAAAGATGTTGTAGCTGACCGTTTGCCCGCGATAATCCGTTCTGAGCGAGCGGGAAATTTTCTCGCCCCAGCCAATCGAATCGTCGCGCGTGTCGGCGTTGTCGAAACGCTCGTTGAAAGATTTCGGGCTGGTAATTACGGGAGCGTAAATTTTGGCGACCAGATTTTTGCCGAATCGGGCGTTGACGGCGGCAATAGCGGCGCGTTTCGCGTCCGAACCGTAGCGAATCCACTGGACAAAATCGTCCTGATTAATGTTGCCGCCGAGTTCGATGTGGTCGGGTTCGTTCCAGATTTGATAATCCGTTACGTTGTAGTTTTTCGCCAGCCAATACGCCGTCACAAAATGCCATTTCCAAAACTCCCACTTGTCGGCGTAGTTGTTGTAAATCGAAATCGGCATCCATGAAGGATTGTGCGCGACGTTCCGCCAATCGCGCGGATTTGTCGCCGACGTTGCGCCGCTCACATTGCAGTGCTGCGTGTTGACGACCGGCTTAATTCCAAGACGCTGCAATTCGCTCATCATATACGCGAGCTTGTAGTGATTTCCGCTCGTTTCCACGTTCTGAAAATTGTTTTCGTAAAACGTCCAATTAACGTAAGCCGGATTTTCGGGGTCAGCAATGATTGCCGAACGACGCGCCTCAAACGAAGCCGAATCCGTTACGCCGTCGCCGAACGGCGCGAGGTCATCCTGCGGCGCAAAATATGCGGCGTTCATAAAAATTCGCAGAGAATTTGCGCCCGAACGCTCAAGCCACGCCGAAACATTACTGCCCGGCATATAATGCCCTTGCCCGTAACCAATCAAAGTCGGGGTTTTGCCGACGATTTCGTTTGAAACCGTGACGTTCGCCGTGCCTTGCGCGAAAATTGAAATGCCGAACGCGATAATAATCAGCGCGTTCAGGACGCTTTTAGCGATTAAACTTATTAACAACCTCATTCTTTTCCCTCCTTATAATTACGAATAAATTAAAAATCATTACGGCAATTGCGCCGGATCGAAACCGAGCGGCAATTCCTTTTCGACTAAACCGACGCGCCTTCCGGCAGAATCTTTGGCGTATTTCCAAAAACGAATCGTCCAATCCATCGCCGCGCGTTCCGCTTCGAGCGAATTTGCGCCGCTGAAAATCAGCCAGTCTTCGCCCGCTTTTTCACCGGCGCGGACGGCAAATTGTTTGGCGTTTCGCGCGTTTGCCGGGATTTTTGAATTGAGTGCGGCGATGAGCTGATTGGTTTTCGCCGTGCCGACTAAAATGAGCGCGTTGCGTTCGTTCGGCGGCAAATCTTTGAGCGTGTAAATTTTCACCGGTCTGCCGGTCGCGCTCTCAATCGTGTTGACTAAAACCGAAGCCGTTTCCACATCCTGAATCGGCGCGTCGTCGCCGTAAACGACGGCGAGCGGGCGATTCAAGTTAAAGTCAAAAACTTTTTCGCCGTAAATGACCGTTGATTTTTCGCTTCGGTCAATTTGCGGCTGTCCGGCAAGTCTGGCTTCCGCCCAACCGTAGCGAAGCAGATTACCATCGCCTTCGAGCCGCAGAAAAACGTGGTAAAAACCGGGCAAAGGCTGCGGCGAATTATCAGTCGGTAGAGCCTGTAGCGCGGCTTTGACGACGGTTGAAGCGTTTGGTTTAAGCCGTCGTAGATTCGCGTCTTTCGCATTCCGCATAGTCGCCTTTAGATTCGCGGGCGTTTCAATCATCGTCGTAAGATTTAAATTTTTGCCGCTCGTATTTGTTATGCGAAACTGCGCCGCGCCGCTGCCGCGAGCGTCGAGTTCAACAACCGAGTATTCGACGTTGAGAAGTTTATTCGGATGCGTCGGCGAGCCGTATTTATTGATTAAACCCGACAATACAAACGCTTCGGGTTTCGGGCGGCGCGACAGCCAGATTTGCTCGTAGTGACGAATTCCTTTGAGTGCTTTCGGATTCATCGCCAAGGACTCGTTAAACTGAAACTGATACATCATGGGCATCGAGCGCGTCTTTAAAACATTTTCAAAAACCGGCGCATAGACTTTGGCGCGGTCTTCGGGTGTCATCCTGGTCAAAAATCGCCAGTTCCATTCGGTGATAATCGGCGGTTTGCCAAACCGTCGCCCGTAACTCGCTGCCGCAAGCGAAAATCCGCGCATATTTGCCTGTGAATCGAGACCGTCAGCGTAGGCGTGCTGCCCGATTTTATCGAACGGCACGCCGAGTTTTTGCAAACGGTCGAACGCGCCGGTATTCGTATGCGCGGTCAGGTGAACCGGAATTTCCGGCGCGACTTCTTTGACGGCGTTGTAAACCCGTTTCCAGTAAGCGGGCGCGTCGTCGTTAATTCCGAAAATTAAAACCTCGTTATCAACCTCCACGCCGTCAATCACGTCGCGGTAACGCCTGACCAAATCGGCGGTGTCGGCGGCGGAAATCCGCGCGTCAATCAACGCTTTTAACTTTAATTTCCGCATCTCGCCGAAAAAGAAATCGAGATATTCTGTCTGTTTTGCTTTATCAACACCCTGAATCAATTCGAGATGATGCAGGCGAATAAGTTCAAAGCCGAGCGTTTTCGCAATGCGTAAATCGCGCCGGATGTCGTCGCTGAAAAGCTGCCATTTATTGACCGTATCGGCGGCAAAAGCCCAATACGCATCTCTGTCCATTCCCGGCAATTTTTTGATGTCGAAATTTTCTCCCAAGGTCGAATACGGAAAATAATTTGTGCCGAATCTGGTGAACGGCACGCCGATTTCGTAATCAATTTTGTCGTCCGTCTGTTTTTGCTCGGCGTAAGAAGTGTAAGCGACGAACGCATTATCAACTTGCTCGTCGGTCAAAGCCGTTTCTGAAATTATCAGGCGCGATGAAAACGAAACGCTTTCACCGCGCGGCATCAAACGATTGTCTTCGAGTCGTTCGGCGTAGGATTTTAAATTTGAACGCGCGATTTCCGTCAAAATATAAACGTCGTTTTCGTTCGTCTGCGCCTCATAACCGATTTGCGGAATATTCGCGCCGACGAAACGCGCCGGACGTTTTCCTTTCGCGTCCTGATGAACCGTGAAAGATTGCGAAAAATCGTTCAGCCAGGCGACGGAAACATTGTCGGCAAAATTCGTTTTTATCCAATCAACGCCGCGCTGCACATACCAGTTGCGGCTTTCGCCGACACGAAACTGCGTCCACTCTTTTTCGCCTAATTTTTTTATGCGATTATCGTAGCAAATTGAACGCTCGATATTTTTCGGCTGTCGCCAGCGCGTGACAACCGCCGCGTAAACATTTTCGGTTTTATCGGCGGCGATGTTCTGAAATTCCGATTTGATGTCGAGAAAACCGTCGTGAAAGGCGCGAATTTCAATCGAAAGCTGCAAACCTCCGTCGAGAGCCGCGCTGCGCCACACATCGAAAACCGTACCTTCCGAAACTTTCTTAAAATAAATCGGCAGCGACTGAAAATCTTTTGAAAAATCAATTTTCGTCGAATACGGCTCGCCTTTTAACTCTTCCGGTCGAGAGTCGCGGTAAATTATGTCAAAAGAAAGTTGGGCGACATTTAACGCGCCGAGTGCCAGCGAAATACCGTTTTCGGCGGGCGAGACAAACAGTTTTCGGTTTATTTTTATTGGCTTGGCGGTTCGCTCAAAGCGGTAATCTTTGCTCGAAGAAGCCGGTAAATCGGCAATGAAAAATAAATTGTCGCCGTCCGAATCAATCTGCGCCGGATTATTGTCAAGCGTTCGCAGCGCGGCATCAGACGGATTTTTCACAGCTAGACTAACCGGCATTTTGACTGCGAAAGGCTGATTGTTGACAATCCGAACCGCTTGCGGAGTTTGGCTTTTCGCCGCCGCCTGAGCGCGAATTACAACCGCGCCCGCTGAAAATATTATCGTCGAATAAAGTAAAGCCGACAGAAATTGAGCGCACCGGAAAGCCACAGACTTTAAAAGGTTTTTTCGCTGCATTTATTTTCTATCGCTCTGCCGGCAAATCAGCCCGAAACTTCAAAATCAGCATAATCGAAAAGTTAGATTTCGGTTTCAGGCTGATTTTTGCACTTAAAGCGCAATCGCTTCAAAAAGAGGAGCGTTGGATAAAATACCAATCGGACGTACACGCTAAAACGCCGCTCGCGTCGTAATAGCACGGACGCGCCATTGTGCCGACTCCGTCTTTGGTCGTGTAACGGACTTTCCATTTGCTGCCCGCCGGTGAAACTCCCCGATAATAACTATTCCCCCACGCGCCGCCGTTCCACAGCCAGTTATCCCATGCATAGGTGTCTCTGGCGAGGGTAATTACCACGCCGTCCGTGTTGGTCGAGTTCATAAAAATCTCGCCGTTGGTAAATTCCGACGTATCGAGATATATATTCGTCGTGCGGCATTTGTCGCTGACGGTTGTGCCGTTTGTCCTGAAATTAACGGCGTAACTGCCATCACTCCGGCGATAGCTATATTGCGCCCAGACGCACCGATTGACGTAGCCGTAGGCATAACCGTAAGCCCAGCCGTTCGAGTCAACATATTGAATGTCCATTCGTCCCTGTCCGGTGTTGGTGTGATTATAAAGCCGTCCCATCGCGTAAGACTGCGGTTTTGAGCGGGCATAAACATCCGTCGCGTCAACGTAGTAAGCAGTCGCCGCGTTAGCGGTTTGGAAAAATCCGAGTAGCCCCGCAACCAGGAATACACCGAGAATGAATGCTTTTGGTTTCAATGCCAAAGTCGGCAGCAATTTTAGAAGTTTTTTCATAGTTTTTTATTTTTCCTCCTGAGTTATTGTCCGGTGATTTTTATAGTTTAAACATTATTGGAAATACCAATCATAAGAAACGCTGTCCGCGAAAAATGCGAATTACACTAAAATTAAAGCAAAAAGATTGGGCTTTTTTCGATTTCGCCTATTTCGCGTTTTTCGCGGGCAAATATTTCTTTTTTCCGATAATGTCTTTTGTTATTACTCGCAAGGTTTCGGAAGCATTCCGAAACCCGGCAAAGTATCGAAGTAAACGAGTGGTCAGTTTAAGCAGACCATATTCGTCTGCTGGTTGACCAACTTTCGCTATTTTTCCGGTTCTTAAATCGGAAATTATTAAAACAAAAATCGCAGTCCGAAACGAATCTGGCGTTCGCCGAAAGTGCTGGTTGATTGTCCGAAACTACTCGTCGAACTGAAAAGGTTCGTCGTCGAGCTAGGGTTGAAAGTGCCGCTCGGTTCGTTAAAATGCGGCGAATTGGTTACATTAAAGGCTGTCATTTGCGCTTGCAGTCTGAACCGTTCGCCAAACGAAAACGTCCGCGCCAATGTTGCGTTGTAGTTAATATAATGCGGTCCGCGTAAGCTATTGCGCCCGACGTTTCCGAAAGTTCCCGGCGCGGGATTAACGAAAACGTCTCGATCGAAATATTGTTGTCCGGGTCCAAGACCGCCCAAAATTCGCACCGGACCAGTTTGATTCGGTCGGTTGAAATTAATACCGCTGGTGACAGTTCCCGCTGCAGTTGAGCCGAGAATGTCCACCGGCGTTCCGGTTCGCGCCGCAAAGATACCGCTCAGGGTAAATCCGCCAAGCAGCCCGCGCCACCGCAGACCGTTTTCATCGAATAATCTTCCGCCCTTGCCGAAGGGACGAATAACATGACTGATAACTAAGTTATGCTTGCGGTCAAAGTCAGACGGACCGCGATTGCTGTCAATATCAAGGAAATTTCTGACCGAGAAAGCGCTTGTGTAATCAGTCGAACGGCTTAGTGTATAAGCAACGGTAATTCTGCCGCCAATCTGTTTGAATCGCTTGTCAACCCGCGCCTGCAGCGAATGATACGAGTTACTCAGCATAAAATCCGACAAAAGCACGTCAACAGTTCGCCCGTAAAGTCGGTTAAACGGACGGTCGGCAACCGTTCCGCCCGGTCCGAAACCATTAAGATTTTGCGTTCCGGGCAAGCGCGTGCCGCGCGAGCCGACATAGCCAACCGATGTCACAAATCCGAATAAATCACGCTCAACCGTAAAGTTATACGATTGAATATAACCGCGTTTGGCATTCGGATTAACCGCGCCGACAACCACATTTCCCGGCGGCGTAACGACGCCGCTAGTCAAATCAATAATTTGCGCGGGGGGAATTCCGGTCGAGAGCGTAATTGTATTTCCGGCAGCAACAGGGGCAACATTTGTGTTAGTTCCGGCGAACGATACATTAATCTGGCTGCCGTAATTTTGATTTGCCAATGTGTTCACCGTAATCGGCACATAACTGACGCCGTAGCCGGTGCGGATGACGGTTTTATCGTCAAGACGATAGGCAATGCCGAGGCGCGGCGCGAAATTTGTGTATTGCGTTTTGATATTTATTCGGTCGTCATTCGGGCCAAAACCGCTGATGAGAGCTTTATTAGTCGCCGGGTCATAATACGATTGGTCGCCGGGATTAATGCCACTCGGATACGGATAAATTTCATAACGCAAGCCATAGTTGACGGTTAATTTAGGGTTAACCTGCCAGCGATCCTGCGCGAAAAAGAAATACTGCGGCGTAATATAGCCTCCGAGGTTGACGACCGTTGTGCGCTCTACTGCTTGCGGCAACCCGAGCAAAAACGCGGCAAGCCCATTGACCGCGGAAGTGCCTGTACCGCTTCTGGCTGTTAAGCCTCCGCTAAAAGTAAATTGACCGCGCGGGTTACCCGTTGCCTGTTGTTTATCGAGCCTCAATTTTCTAATGTCAGCGCCGAAACGGATGGTGTGGTTGCCGGCGATGCGCGTCCAATTATTAACTATGTTGTAACTGCTTTCTTTAATATCAAACGGAAGAGTTCCGAGGATACCGAGAGTTTCATAACCGGTGCCAGTTATGCGCGGAATTCCGTTACTGCTGAAAAAGTCGCCCAGATTGATTCCGGGAATACCAAAGGTGGTTGCGAGATTTTCTTCCGACGGAACATCTCCCGAAATGTGAACCCGCACGTAGCCGAAACGGAATTCGGTAATCAATTTTGGAGAAAATACGTGAGTTACATTAGCCGAGACGCTCTGATTTTTGCCCGGACCGGTTGACGCTGTGGTGCTGCCGGGGGTTGACGGCGGTCCGCCAAGAGCGCCGAATAAAGGCAAGTCGGAGGTAAATGATTTGAAAAAGCTGTAACGCACAAATGCAGTGGTCGCTTCGCTGAAATTATGATTGACTTTTATATCGAACGAATTGCGGTCTTGAATAAGGGAACCGCTCGCTTCGTAATTATTGATTAGTCCGGGGAGATTAGGCAGAGGCAGCCTTGCTAAAATGGCTCTCGCCGCCGGATTAATTCGATTTTGCGGAATGATGTTTCCGGCAAACTGAGGACGACTGGAGGGAGTAGCTTGTCCGTTTACGCCGGGGTCATAAATTAAGGCTGAACTTGAAGAAAAATCGCCGTTGCGATATGCGGCAATCGGAACGGAGAGCAAAACATTTTGTCCGACTCGGTTACGCACGCCTTGATAGTCGCCGAAAAAGAATGTCTTATCTTTTATAATCGGACCGCCAAACGTAAAACCGAACTGGTTTAAATTGGTATTCGGCTGCGCTCTCGTCGAAATGGCATTTTTAGCTTTGAAAGCGCTGTTCGTATTATATGCAAACAGGCTGCCTCTGAATCTGTTTGTTCCCGATTTGATTTGGACGTTGATAACGCCGCCCGCCGCGCGACCTTGTTCGGCATCGTAAGCGTTTGTCGAAACGTCAACCACTTGAATGGCTTCCGGCGGCGGCACAATCGCGGTTTGCGAGATGACATTCGTTTGATTGTTAATCGTTCCGTCGAGTTGAAAATTGTTGTAGCGTTCGTTTTGCCCGTTGATGCGATTAGTCGTCGAGCCATTCGGATTACCGAAAGCCGAACCGACCGATGCCGCTTCCGTTACGCCCGGTGAAATATCAAGCACACTTTGATAATTTCGGTCAACCGAAAGCGGTAATTCTTCAACCTGTTCGCTGGTAATTTGCGTACTGACATCGGCGCGGTCGGTTTTTAGTTGAACCTGTTCTTCTTCGACCTGGACGATTTCCGATATTGCGCCCGCCTCGAGTGTCGTATCCACACGAACCGTTGTATTAATGGCAACTTCGACGTTCTCACGAATAAACTTCTTGAAATTCGCCTGTTCAATCTCTACACGATAAATTCCCGGTTCAACGCTGCCGATCGAATAATTGCCTTCGCCATTGGTGGTTATTTCGCGCGTTGTGCCGCGGCTGACTTCGGTTACTACAACGCGCGCGCCGGGAACGACCGCTCCGGCACTGTCTTCGACGTGACCGACCAAGGAGCCGGTAACTGTTTGGGCTGCGACTGAAAGTGTAAAGACTGCCGACAAGCAAACTGTAAAAATGAAAAATCGGTAAACAAAATGTTTCATAAAAAGCCTCCGTAAATTTTCTGACAAGCAAATTTTTGCATTTAGTTCAAGGTCACAACAAAATCTCTAAAGAAATGTTTCTAATGCTTTTTAGTTCAAAAAAAGTTAAGCGGTTAGGGGTGCGCCAAAGTGTTTTTGTAAAATTAGGGCCACACTTCCGCGTAGTCTCGGCTGCAAATTGTCTTCAGCCGGAACGATTCGCGTCAGTAAAGCTGGCTTTTGAAGCCGCGTATCTAGAACGTTTTTAATAATTGGTTCGATTTTCTTCCAGGCACGGGTAACTTCGCCGATTAGAACAATCATACTCGGCGCCATTCCGCTTGTCAGCATTGCCAATCCGATGCCGAGATAATGTCCCATTCTTTCAATTGTCTCCACCGCTTTGGCATCGCCCTGTTCTGAAAGATGCAGAATGTCGTCAAAACTCGGTTTATCGCACTCAAACTGTTTATTTTGCCTTTTCGAACCCGCGCCCGACGTTACGTTTACATAATCGTTAATGGCTGCGGTATTTGAGGCGTAAACTTCCCAGCAACCGCGGTTGCCGCATTTACAAAGCGGACCAGTTTCGTTAATGGAGACATGACCGAATTCTCCTGCCACTCCCCTCGCGCCGCGCATTAGTTGTCCGTTGCTAATGATTCCAGTTCCGATGCCTTCGGAAACGGTAACGGCAATTAAATCTTGAATGCCGTCGGAACGCCGGTCAAACCAGATTTCCGCTAAAGCGCAGGCGTTTGCAGCGTTCTCGATTTCGACTAGAAGTCCGGTTGCTCGTTCCAACGGAGTTTGTAGATCAACGTCGCCCCAACCCAAATTAGGGGCAAAAACGAGTTTTTTGGAAACCGAATCCACGCGCCCCGGCATACTGACTCCGATTCCCTCGAAATAAACGTCCGGGTAAAGTTTTATAAACGCTTGCAGACGGCGGGTTAAATCTTCAATAAAAACATCTGCGTCCGCATTGGTCGGAAAGGATTCATGCGCGATAAATTGAGCGTTAAGATTAGCTAGCGCGATGGTTGTATTAGTCGGACGAACGTTGACTCCGACGATTCGGGTACTTTCCACATTGAGATGCAAAAATCTTGGTTTACGACCGCGCGGCAAGTGTCCAAGTGCGCCCTGTGTTATCCATTTTTCGGTCAGTAATTGTTCGGTGATTAATGAAATAGTACTGCGTTGTAATCCCGAAAGACGCGCTAAATCAGCCCGTGAAACTGGTTGGCGCGTGCGAATAAGATCAAGAATAATTCGGCGATTAATACTGCGCACCGTGTCGTTGGTTGCAACAATAAAACTGGTCAAATCAATTTTTCGCATTTATAAAACATTTAATTACAGGAGGTAATAAAATTTGTTTGAGGTGCGAATTATATGTCTGATTATATCTTCTAGTCAAGAGGAGAACTTTGAAGCCTCGCCGATGTATTGAATTTGTTTCTTTCCGTTACGAATTATCGGGTAAATTTCACGCGGCTGTAGTTCGTCAGACAAATGTTTTACACCTTACAGAAAAGATTTTCAGCAATCTGCTCTTGTGAAACATGCCGCTTTTCGTATGTATCAAGATTATCAACTTTAATTCTTCGACTGTTCACGGAAGTTTCCACGCCTTTTGGACATCTTCGACAGCTTGCTCCTGCGCATCGCTTAGCGTTAATTCAATTATTGTTTTCGGCTCGACCAAAAAAGACAGTTTTTTATTGATTGTTTCACGCTCAATTTCGATACGTTGAATTTCGATTTCATATAAATTGAGTTTTTTCCAGATATTTTGTTTTGGTATTAGACAAACGGCGGCTTCCGAGCAACAAGCAAATTGCCGAGAACAGACAGGAAATCGGACATACAAGCAGTGCGTAACGCATCATTTGCGGATTAGCAGTTGCGCCGAATTTATCATTCAAAAAACCGATAAGATTAGAGCCAATAAGATATGCCGCGATATTAACCGAGAAAAAATAAATTGCAATCGCAAGCCCGCGCAAATTTACGCCAGCAATCTCCGTAACATCTGCCGCCGCCGCGCCGAGCCACGCTAAAGCCGCGAAAAGAAGAAGGAAATTGGCAAGTAAAATGAAAATAAAATTGTCGGTAAAAATCAACAGAAGCCAACACGGAATAGAAAAGAGCGATAAAAGCGAGCCGTAAAACATTCGTCCGCCTTTATTTTTTCGACGAAACCAATCGGCAATCGCTCCGCCGAAAATGGTCGCCGGAATGCCCGCGCTTAAGGTTAAAATACCGCCCCAAAATCCGATGTTCGCTAAATCAAACCCGTGCAGCCGCGAATAAAATGTCGCGCCCCAAATCGAAAGATTATTCGTCGCCAGTCCGAGAAGAGCGTAACCCAAACACAGCAGAACGAACGGTTTATTCGACAGCAGTTTGCGCCAATCCGCGCTTGAGTGATTTGTTTCGGCGTCGGGAACATTTATTAGACGCGGCGGCTCGCGCAAAAAGAAAACTAAGAGGGCAAATAAAATACCCGGAAAACCGACAATCAAAAACGCCGACCGCCAACCGTAACCGCTCAACGCGCCGCCGAGCAGCGCGGCAAGTCCCGCGCCGATGGCAATGCCCATCGAGTAAATACTCGTAACGGTCGCGCGTTTCGTCGGCGGAAAATAATCGGACAAAAGGGAAATCGCCGCCGGACCGAGCGTCGCTTCGCCGACACCGACACCAACGCGACATAAAAAAAGCGTCCAAAAACCATCGGCAAACGCCGTCAATCCCGAAAATAAACTCCAAACCGCCACGCCAACCGCAATCAATTTTGTCCGCGAACCTCTGTCCGCCATTCGCCCAGATGGTATACCCAAAACCGTGTAAAAAATAACAAACGAAGTCGAACCCAACAGCGCGAGTTGCGTGTCGGAGAACGCCATTTCTTTTTTGATAAACGGAAAGAGGATATAGATTATCGTCCGGTCGAGAAAGTTTAAAATATAGACGAACATCAACAGCGCAAGTGCGTAAATTGCATAAGCGGATGTTTTCTCTTCTTTCATAAGCAATTTACAAGGCAAATTTATAAGGCAAAAGGAAAAAGGTAAAAGGCAAAAATTTTTCGTTAATCAAACTTCTTTCTTTGCCGAAATTATTATCGAGCCGATTATTTTGCCGATTTCCGATGATTCGCCAATCAATTCTTCAATACCCGATTTAACTTTCTCTTCAAAATTATTGGTTGCCAAAATCAGCCTCAACCAGTAATCTGCCGCCCTGATTTCTTTTAAGGAAATGGCATTTTTGCTGATAAAATCAGGTTTGCTTTGTCCTGCCTGCGCTTCTTCTAAATTTGCGCCGACCGACGTTCCCGCTTTCAATAACTGAATTATTAAAGTCTTACTGACTTTTGTATCTTTTTCCAAATATTGGCAAAGTTTGACGATTCTCACAGCGAAAGCAAAAATTCTTTCCCTAATATCTTTAATTCTCGGCTCGCCCTTAAATTCGGAATCTTTATTCATTTTGCCTTTTACCTTTTGCCTTTTGCCTTGATTATGGTTTTACCATAATCTTTTTGCCTTGATTATGGTAAAACCATAATCTTTCCTTCGCCTGTTACGACCGTATCGCCATTCTGATTTGTGCAGACGGTTTCAATCGTTACAATCGGCTTATCTTCGCGGATATTGGCAACCGTTGCCGTTGCCGTTACTGTGTCGTCAATAAAAACCGGCGCGACAAATTTTATCGTTTGTGACAGATAAACAACTTTGCGTTCCTTAAACTCGTAACCGAGAACGGCTGAAATCAGTGCGCCGGAAATCATTCCGTGCGCGATGCGCTTGCCGAATTGTGTCTTTTTAGCAAATTCATCGTCTAAATGAATCGGGTTATAATCACCGGAAAGTTCGGCAAATGCGCGAACGACCGAATCAGTAATTTGTTTGCTGGTGGAGAATTTATCTCCGATTTTGATGTCCATATTTTTATTAGGGAACGCAGGCATCTTGCCTGTACACGTCGCGCAAGCGACGTAAAATCTGACCGATGCGGAACTTAAATTTGAACGCTTGTGCGTTCATCGCAGGCAGGATGCCTGCGCTCCGACTATTTTCCTAAAAATTCCAAAACCCGCTTGTTAAAATCCGCCGCTTTTTCAAACTGCGGAACGTGACCGCAGTTATCAAACACGACAAGTTGCGAATTAGCAATTCCTTTGTTAAATCTCTCCGCGTCAGTGATGGGAATCAAGCCGTCCTGCTTGCCCCAGATAATTAGCGTCGGCTTTTTGATTTCGCCCAACCGCGCATCGAGAAAATCTTCCTTACGCTTGATTGATTCGATGAGACTGTTAATCGTGTAACCGTCACCCGCAATAATTCTCTGCGTCATGAATTGGTCAACTAACGCTTCGTTATTAGCGAGCGCGGGATTGGCAAAAATTAATTTCAAATTCCCTCGAACCTCATCGCGTGTCGAATTGTTTAATTGATAAATTCGGTCGAAATCAATTTCCTTCGGCATCAAACCAGCTGCGTCAACAAGGACGATTTTTCCGACTTTCAACGGATATTTAATGGCGAAAAATCCGGCAACCCAACCGCCCATCGAATTACCAACTAAACTAGCTTTTTCGATTTTCAATTCCGACATAAATTTGTCGAGGAAATCGGCGTAAGTTCCAACGCGGTATTTCAAAAGCGGTTTATCGGATTTGCCGAAGCCGATTTGGTCGGGCGCGATGACGCGGTAATTCTGTGATAAAGCGGCGATGTTTAGTTGCCAGCTTTCAGCTTGTGCGCCGAGTCCGTGCAGTAAAATTACAGTCGGTTTCGCCGCATCGCCCACTTCGAGATAACGGATTTTTGCGCCGAAAACAGTCGCGGTTTTCTCCTGCGGTGCTTGTCCGAAAATGGCAAGCGACAGAATAAAAATCCACAAATAAACGGCTGTTAAGTTTTTCAGAATTTTCATATTTCCATTGTAGGAAAACGCCCGCGTGTTCCTACATTTCTCCGTAAAGTTTCTCAATAATTTTAGAGAAATTTTTTGCCACAACATTTCGCTTCAATTTCAATGTTGGTGTAACCTCGCCCGATTCCGATTGAAAATCTCTTTCCAAAATTATAAATCTTTTAATTTGCTCAGAGGACGAAACCCGTGCGTTCGCTAGTTCGATTGTATCTTTTACCGATTGAAAAATCCGTTCGTCCCGCGTCAAATCAGCGTAGTTTTCAAATTCGATTTTGCTCGCCCGCGCAAACGCTTCGGCTTCGGTTTGATTCAATGTTACGAGCGCAACCAGATAACTTTTACTGTCGCCGCAGACGAACGCCTGACTTATCAGATGATTTTCCTTCAAAAAATTTTCAAGCAAAGTGGGAGCGACATTTTTCCCCGAAGATAAAACGATAATCTCCTTTTTGCGCCCGACTATTTTCAAAAAACCGTCCGCGTCCAAACTTCCCAAATCGCCCGTTTTCAGCCAGCCGTTTTTGTCAAACATCTCGGCAGTTTTTTCCGGCTCTTTATAATAACCCGAAAACATCATCGAACTTTTAATGAGAATCTCGCCGTCGTCAGCGATTTTTACTTCGCACATCGGCATCGGCTTTCCGACTGTGCCAAATTTGAAATCGTCGGCGCGGTTGAATGTGACACAGATGTTTTCCGTCAAACCGTAAGCCTGAAGAATCGGCAAATCGTTTCTGGCAAAAAAATCCGCAATTTCATTCGGCAGCGGTGCGCCGCCGCTCGTCGCTAATCGAATATCTCCGCCGAAATCATCTTTTACTTTACGCGCGTCAACCGCTTTTCCATTTTCCGAAACGACCTTTGCATAAATCTTTTCAAAAAATCTCGGAAGTGACGCGAAAACTGTCGGTTTGACTTCGAGCATGTAAGCGTAGAGTTTCGTTAAATCATTAACGAAATAAACGCTCGTGCCGCTCGAAAGACGATTATAAAGTCCCGAAATTCTTTCGGCGACGTGGCAAAACGGCAGATACGAAAAACAAACGTCCGTGTCGCAGATCGGAATCGTCTGCCGGAGCGACTCGCACGAATTCAAAATGTATTCGTGTGAAAGCATCGCGCCTTTCGGCTCACCCGTCGTGCCGCTTGTATAAACCATTATTGCTGTGTCTTTCGGCTTAGCATTGAAGCCGATTTTTTCAATTTTCGGCAAGAACCCTTCTCGGTTTTGTTTTCCGAAAGCGAGAAAATCTTGATATTGAATTATTGGAATTTCTTTAACTTCAACTGAATTGAATTTCCAAAATAACTTTTTTTCATCAGCAACTGCTTCAAATGAAAATTCTTCTGTATCTTCGACGCAAATTATTTGCTTGAGTTTTGGCATCGGTGCGTCAATATCAATAACCTTTTCTAATTGCTTTTGCGTATCAACAACGAGAAATTCCGCGTCCGAATGATTGATAATAAACGCGCATTGTTCCTTTGAGCTTGTCGGATAAATCCCAACGCCGACACCGCCCGCCGCAATCGTCGCAATATCGGCAATCGCCCACTCAGAAACATTTCCCGCAAGAATCGCCACGCTCGCGCCGCGCGTCAAATTCTTCGCCAACAAAGCGCAGGCAAAATCGTGAACTTGTTCTTCAAAATCTTCCCAATTTCGTGATTTCCAAGCGTCGTTTTCGCGCGAGTAGAAAACGGGCTTGCCGCGATATTTGGCGGTTTGTTCACGAAAAAGTTGATAGATATTTTGATATGTCATAGTCGGGAACGCAGGCATCTTGCCTGCAATGAACGTGGCAGCGTTCAAAAAATAAACAATTTACGCCGCTCGCGCGACGTTTGCAGGCAAGATGCCTGCGTTCCCAATCACTCAACAAAAGCACTACTGAATTTCCATTCGCTGAAACTCTTACAAAGTTCCGCTTTTACAGGATTATTTTCGATATAGTCAATCGTTTTAATAAAATGCTCGTAATTGCGAATATAACGGTCAAAAGATTCACGCTGCCAGAATTTCCCGGTTCGATTTAAAACTTTATTCGCTTCTTTCGCCGTGTATGATTTTATTGAATGCGTAATTTCGGCTAACTCAATATCTTTAAACGGAACTGCCAGAAAATGAATATGATTGGGCATTACAACCCAGGCAATTAATTTATATTTCTTTTCGGCGTGGAAAAGTAGAGCATCAGCCGCAATTTTTGCAATTTTTGCATCTCTCAAAAAACACCCGCCGTAACCTTTATCTAAAAACCCTTCGATTTGTTTCCGCATTTCATACTCGATATTTTCAATACCCTTTCTTTCAAGTTCGAGTTGAAATTTTTGCAAGATATTTTGCGGAAGAGAATCAAAAAGTCTTGCTGTAATAAACTGCGGAATTTCTCCGCCGTCAAAATGCGGCAGATAACCTCTCGAATACCAACCTTTAGGTTGCTGTAAATCCGTCATACCGGAGGACATTGGGGAACGCAGGCATCTTGCCTGCAATGAACGCGTAAGCGTTCAAATATTCTGTTGAAACATTTTTACGCCGCTTGCACGGCGGTTGCAGGCAAGATGCCTGCGCTCCCGACTAATATCGAAAAACCATCGCCGCCATATTCAAACCACCGCCCGAAGCGCATAAGACAATGACATGGCCGCGTTTTAATTTTCCGTTTTCGATCGCGTCGTGCAAAACCATCGGGATACACGCCGAGCCTGTGTAACCCCATTTTTGCATTATCGTATGCGTTTTCTCGAAAGGAACTTTCATCGCTTCCATCACGATTTTTATCGTCGAGATATTAACCTGAGTCCATAAAAATAAATTCACGTCTTCCAAAGATAAATCGGCTTTTTTAAGAACCTCGCAGACAATTTTCTGCCAGCCTTCGATATTCACTTCCGGCGGATATTTGTTGGCGAAGCGCAATTTGTTCCATTCGTTTTCGGCTAATACTTTCTCGTCAATTGGCATTTTCGTGCCGCCCGCAAAAATTCCCATAAACTCGGCATAGCTGCCGTCGGCGACGAGTTTCGAGGCGAGAAAACCGCGCTCGTCGTTGTCATTGTGCGCTCGAAGTACAACTGCGCCCGCGCCGTCGGCAAAAAGCGTCATAGTTTTCTTGTCCGTCCAATCTAAGAATTTCGACATCACATAACAGCCGACGACTAAAACATTTTTATAACTTCGGTCGGCGATAATGTATTTGAAAGCCGCATCCAGAGCCGTCACAAATCCGGCGCACGCACAATTGACATCAAAAGTTCCCGCGTTCGCCGCGCCGATTCTTTTCTGCACGACAACCGATGTGGCGGGCGAAAGATATTCGGGCGTGTCGGTCGCCAAAACGATTAAATCAATTTCTTCGGCTTTTAGATTCGCATTTTCCAAAGCATTCTTCGCTGCTTCGGTCGCCAAATCCGCTGCGCTTTCTGCGTCAGAGGCAATGTGTCGTTCGACGATTCCGACTTTGTGTTCGACAAATTCGTTGATGTTCTCGCCGAGCATTCGGCTCAAATCGTCGTTGGTTAAAATTTTTTCGGGAACGTAAACGCCTGTTCCGGTAATAATCGCGTTTCGCATTTTTTGTATAACCTATCTAAGTACAGGACAAAAGAAACGTAAGCTGTTGAAAACGTTGCTTTTGTCCTAAGTTTATTTGAATCCGGCAGAAACAGTTTCGCAATGTATCAAATCCAAGCCGGAAAATGCTTTTTTCCGCTCTGCCGTGTTTCTTTATTTTGATTGGCGTTTCGGCACTCTCGAACTCACCCGCCAG
>MWVV01000056.1_pt1 | contig 40182 bp, 37 predicted proteins | sample 1047281 | NCBI WGS metagenome assembly MWVV01 (sample SAMN06349986, study PRJNA376086) | soil metagenome | isolation source: PT-2 sample Antarctic (ecotone) soil | place: Antarctica | collected 2015-01-13 | reverse complement strand
CGCGGGGGCGTTGCGGCAAACTTTGAATTTCATGCGCAAGAAATTCGGCGTCCTTACTTTCGGGCGCGGAGCGCCGAGCGAGCGCGAGCTGAATTCGTCGACGTATCAGGTGCCGGTCCGCTTGAGCGATACAACGGCGGAGCAATATCGCGAGCGTGTCGCGCAGGCGTGCGATTTTCTCGAAGGCCATTCGCGCGAGATGATCGGGACGTTGGAAGACGAAATGCGAAAGGCGGCGGAGAAGCTCGATTTCGAAAAAGCAGCGGAGCTCCGCAACATGCTGGAAGATTTGAAGCGGACGACAAAGCCGATGCGTCGTTTTACGCGCCACAGTTTGCCGAGCGCGATCGATCCGGCGAGCGATGTGCAGTCGCTCGCGGATGCGTTGCGGCTCGAGCGGCTCCCGGTGGTGATGGAATGCTTCGACATTTCGAATATCTCGACCACACACGTCGTCGCTTCGATGGTTTGCTTCCGAAACGGTGCGCCGGACAAGGATAATTACCGGCGTTATCGGATTCGCACGGTGGAAGGCCAGGATGATTTCGCGAGCATGGCGGAAGTCGTTAGGCGAAGATATGCGCGGGTGCTTTTGGAAGCGCGGGAAAGCAACCCGGAGGCGGAGTTCTCACAGGAGGACACGGTGGAAGGAGTGCGACGGTGGGAAGGGAAGACATCCAACATCCAACATCAAACATCGAACCTCGAACTGGGGAAGGTTCTCGCGCCGCCATCAACCATCAACGATCAACCATCAACCGTCTTCGTTCGATTGCCGGATTTGATCATCGTCGACGGCGGCAAGGGGCAGCTCTCGTCCGCCTGTCGTGAACTGCAACGACTAGGCTTGCATGATTTGCCGATCATGGGCCTGGCCAAAGAGTACGAGGAGATTTACCGGCCGGGACGCGCCTTGCCACTGCAGTTGCCGATCGATTCCGGCGCGCTGCGTTTGCTGCAGCGCATTCGCGATGAGGCGCATCGGTTCGCGAACACTTATCACCAGCTTTTGATGAAGAAGCGGATTGGCGAGAGCATCCTCGACGATTGTCCAGGCGTGAGTCAGAACCGGAAGAACCTGTTGCTGCGGGAATTTGGATCGGTGAATAGATTGCGGAAAGCGAGTGTCGAGGAAATTGCCTCAACCGAAGGCATCGGGTTGAAGCTGGCAGAAGACGTGCACCGGTTTTTGCAACGGCACTGACATGCAATTCTCATCGGGCTCTCTCTGCACGTCATCCCGAGTCGCGAAGACGAGGAGGGGACCTCACGCTGGGGACCGGAGTACACGAGTGATCGCAGCGTGATCATTCACCGTTTGTGAGGTCCTTCGCCGTCTGCGCGGCTCAGGATGACCCAATCGGTGCGCGATTTACGAAACCCAGCGGACTGCTATCTGTATACGCTTGAAGCGATTCACGATCTTCTCTCTGGCGCTGGTGGCCGGACTGAGTGCCTCCGGACAGGAGACGCCGAGTCCTGCGCCTGCGGCGGCGGACGAGACGATCATTCCGACGTACGAGACGCAGAAGCTCGCGCGCGCTTACGTGCTCGATATTCCAGCGCCGCGCGGTCAGATCGTGGATCGCAATGGCGTGCCGCTCGCGCAGAATCGCCTCAGCTACAATCTCGCGTTCAGCTTTCCTACGCCGCTGGAATTCGCGGATGCGCAGGTACTCAGTTTCGCGCACGAGAAGATCAGCGCCGCGGGAAAGCTGCTCGGGCGTGCATTGAAGATTCCTGATGAACTGATCCTGCGGCATTACCGGAATCGCGGCATTCTGCCTTTGGAAATCGCGCAGAACCTCTCCGAGGCGCAGCACGATCAACTGAACGGGAAGCTGCCTGCGGCGATGATGCTGCGGCCACTCTACGTGCGGGTCTATCCGAACGGCAAAACGGCTGGCCACATCATCGGCTACAGCGGCAAGACCGGGCGCAACCCCGACGGCATTATCGACAATCACGAGGTGCTTTGGCCGGAGACGGAGGGCCGCGATGGACTCGAACAAACGTTCAACACCATGCTGACGGGTCAGCACGGCGAATACAAAATCACATTCGATAAAGATGGGCGGAAAACCTCCGAGAAAATCGTCACGCCGCCAGTTCCGGGATACACCGTCGTGACAACGCTCGATCTTCGGCTGCAGGACCTGGCGGAGAAGGCGCTGGAGGCGAAAGCGAAACGCGGCGCGATTGTGATCATCGAGCCGAATAGCGGCGACATCCTGGCGATGGCTTCCTGGCCGACCTACAATCCGAATTCGTTCATCCCAGCGATCTCGCCGGAGAAGTTCAAGGAGCTACAGGACGATCCGAATATTCCGCTGTTGCCACGCGCATTTCGTTCTTCATATCCGCCCGGCTCGGTCTTCAAGGTCGCGGTCGGCATCGCCGCGCTCGAGAGCGGTATCGTCAATCCGCAGGACGAGTTCGATTGCGTGGCCGCGCTCCAGGTGGGCAACGTCGTATTTCACAACTGGAAGAAGACGGAGCGTGGCGAGCTCAATTTCGTGCAGGCGTTAACCGAATCGTGCGACACCTGGTTTTACCAGGTCGGGATCAAGACGGGAGCGGAGCCGATTATCGATTGGGCGCAAAAGATCGGGTACGGGGCGAAGTGCGGGATTCCGTTGCGCGGCGAAGTGGAAGGCCGCGTTCCAAACGACAAGTACATGAAAGAAACGCACGGGCGCCGCCTGCTGAACGGTGATATCGCGAACCTCTCGATCGGACAGGGTGATTGCGAGGTGACTCCGCTGCAGATGGCGCAGTCGATGGCGATCGTGGCGAATGGCGGAATTTTCTACCAGACGCGCCTCGTGCTGCAGGTGCAGACGCTCGATAACGAAATCGTGACCGCGTATCAGAGGCGCGAAAAGCGGACGCTGGATCTTGCGCCGCTCACGATTGGGCAATTGCATGAGGCGATGGTGGATGTGGTGAGCGGATCGGGTGGCACGGCGCATCAAGCAGAGCTCGAGAATGTGGAAGTGGCAGGCAAGACCGGCACGGCCCAGTGGGGACCTAAGAAGAAGGAACGCACGGCCGCGTGGTTCGCTGGATTCCTGCCCGCGAAGCAGCCGCAATTTGCATTCGCGGCTCTTTACGAAGGCGACGTCGGCGCCGACGTGCACGGCGGCAGCAGCGCCGCGCCGATGATCAGCAGGATTTTCAAGGAAGTTTACAAAGGCGCCGAGAGCGGGAATGGACGGAAGCGCCGTGGAACGCCTTTGGACAAACAGGCGAGTCCGAGTGAGGAAGAACCCGGCGGGAAAGATGAGTCCAACTAGCTCCTTATAGCGGTGCTTGTGTCAGCACCGGACGCGTAGTGGCGTCCGCGCCAGGCATTTTGCACAAACGCCTCTACAACCGCTAGACAGCGGCTGTGCCTGCTGCGGGAGTTGGCGCTTCCATTGTCCCTTTGAACTTCGGCTCTTCACGTTCGACTCCGAAATTTTCCTCGCAAAGCTCGGCGATTCTTGAGATTTCATCACTCGTTAGGCGTGGTGTCTCGGGCGCTTTTGCAAACTCGATCAGCTGCGCCTCTTCGTAGATGTTGGGCAACGTCGAGGCGACGCGTTCATCGGCGAGCAGCCATTGGAGAGCGGCTTGCCCGAGTGTGCGTTCTTCGCTCTCCAGAAAGCGCAGGCGGTCGACCTTCTTGATTCCATTCAGCAGCCAACTGCGCGGGCGATGAAGACGATGATCTCCCGCCGGGAAAACAGTATCCTCGGTGTATTTGCCTTCCAGCATTCCGGATGAATGGGTCACCCGGATGAGAAACATTGTGTCCCGCGCGGCTTCGGTAGCGGCGTCATGCATGGCGCGTCCGGGATGTTGTTCGAGGATGTTGTAGATGTGCTGCACGCTCGTCACTTCGCGCTCACGGATGCAGTTAATGCCTTCGTACATCCAGCCGATCGCAGGGCCGAGAGCGATGCCGTAGTAGCGGATTTTCCCGCTGGCTTTCAATTGATCGAGCGCCCGCCAGAGAGCGTCGTCTTCGATCTGCTCCATCCGGATATTGTGAAGTTGCAGCAGGTCGATGCGGTCCGTCTTCAGTCGCTTCAAGGCAGACTCTGTCGCGCGCGTGATCGCTTCCGGCGAAAAGTCCTGCGGAATTTCGCGCTGGCCGCGCCCGCGTGTCTCGCCATGCGTGACGAAGTCGTAGCCAACCTTCGTTGCGATCACGATCTCGTCGCGTTGTTTGGGGAATGCCTTCGCGATCAGCTCCTCGCTCCGTCCATTCCCGTAGGTATCAGCTGCATCGAAAAGCGTGAGTCACCCGGATGAGAAACATTGTGTCCCGCGCGGCTTCGGTAGCGGCGTCATGCAGGGCGCGTCCGGGATGTTGTTCGAGGATGTTGTAGATGTGCTGCACGCTCGTCACTTCGCGCTCACGGATGCAGTTAATGCCTTCGTACATCCAGCCGATCGCAGGGCCGAGAGCGATGCCGTAGTAGCGGATTTTCCCGCTGGCTTTCAATTGATCGAGCGCCCGCCAGAGAGCGTCGTCTTCGATCTGCTCCATCCGGATATTGTGAAGTTGCAGCAGGTCGATGCGGTCCGTCTTCAGTCGCTTCAAGGCAGACTCTGTCGCGCGCGTGATCGCTTCCGGCGAAAAGTCCTGCGGAATTTCGCGCTGGCCGCGCCCGCGTGTCTCGCCATGCGTGACGAAGTCGTAGCCAACCTTCGTTGCGATCACGATCTCGTCGCGTTGTTTGGGGAATGCCTTCGCGATCAGCTCCTCGCTCCGTCCATTCCCGTAGGTATCAGCTGCATCGAAAAGCGTGATGCCGAGATCGAACGCCTTGTGCATGAGGGCGACCGCTTCCCCTTCCGTGAACTGGCCCCACCAGCCCGTGGAGATTGTCCAAAGACCGAAGCCTACTTCGCTGACCCGGAGGTCGGCATTTTTATACGTGCGGAAGCGCATGGGGCAAATAACAGCGGCCCGAATTTCGTGCAAGGCGCTGCTGCCAATCGTCTTCGGTGAAAGTCCCTCAGTTCAGCGTCGGCGTTGTATGACGCTTGTCGATTAGCTCCGGGACGGACGCGCGCTGTCACGTCGAAGTTTGAGGGAGATCGCGTGTAAGAATGGGACGGCACGGCGGCCGTCCGTCCAAGATGACACCGCGGCAAAGCTGGTTTTAAGTGTTCGTGCGATGACGCGCGACTTCAGCCATGCGGCGCTGCTCATCGTTGGCCACGGCTCGACGGTGAACCCGGACTCAAGCCGCCCGACTCTGGCGCACACCGCGGAGATCCGTCGCCGTGCGATTTTCGGAGAGGTTGCGTGCTGCTTTTGGAAAGAAGAGTCCAGTCTCCGCGATGCGCTTTTCTTCTTTCAAGACGCCTCGATTCGCGAAGTTTACGTGGTGCCGAATTTCATCAGCGAAGGCTACTTCACGCAGACGGTGATCCCGCGGGAGCTGGAGCTGAGCGGGCGCTGCACGGAGCGGGTTTCGGGACAAGTCTGGAATTATTGCGACCCGGTGGGGAGCCATCCCATGATGACGGATCTGTTGCTGCAGCGCGCGCACGATGTAGCGCCGGGTGTTCCGGAGGGCGAAACGACGCTGCTCATCGTGGCGCACGGCACGAGCTTGAACGACAACAGCGCGGTCGCGGCGAAACGGGAAGCGGAAAAGCTGCGCGAGTTAAATTGCTTCGCCGCGGTGCTGAACCTTTACATGGAAGAGCCGCCACTCGTTGCTGATTGGGCGAAGCTCACAGATACTCGGCATGTGGTGGTCGTGCCATTCTTCGTCTCCGATGGGCTGCACAGTTATGAAGACATCCCGGTCCTGCTCGGGATTGAGCCGAAGGCTGCTGGTTCTGCGACTGACCGCCGGAGCACAGCGGAACTCTTTCGCCAGAACCCGCACAAGCTGCATGGCCGGGAGTTGTACTATGCCAGGTCGATCGGAACCGAGGCGCGTTTTGCAGACGTGATTGTGCAGCAGGCGGAGGCTTTCGCCGAATTGAAGAGCGGGCGGGAACTCGTTGAAGGCTTAGTCGCGTGAAGAATCCAAAGACGATCAAGATGCTGCAGGAGCTCGGCGCGTTCATTCTCGCGGGCGCGAAGGGGGCGGCGGATGTGAAGCGGATGTGCGAGATGATCCAGAGCGAGCGCGGGTGGCGCTGGGTGGGAGTGTACAAATTCAGCCGAGGCGATCTTGTCATCCTGGCCGGGACAGGCGATGAGCCGCCCTGCTATCCGCAATTTCCCGCCACGCAGGGATTGTGTGGCGCGGCGGTCGAATCGCGCGAGACGATCGTGGTCGATGATGTAAGGAACGACCTACGTTATCTGCCGACGTTTCATAGCACGCTTTCGGAAATCGTGGTGCCGGTGATCAGTAAGTCGGAACGCGTGGTCGGTGTGATCACAGCCGAAAGCGAAAAGGTGAAGGCGTTCTCGAAGGAGGATCGCGAAGTCCTTGAACGCGTAGCGATGTTGATGGGCCGCGCGTTCAAGTGAGCGAGACGGCGCAGCATGCGCCTGCGGATTGGCTGGATGTTCTTCCGTGTTGCGTCGGCGAGATTCTGATCAGGCGAACCGAAGCGGGAGAATTTTCTCTGTGTCATCGGGAGGATGCGGAGATGGAAAGCCTTCGGATCGAACGCGAGGCCGAAGCAGCAGCCGAACTTGCCCGCTACGACGACAGCGGGCGATACCGCCCCTTAAAAACCGCGCCGAACTTGCAGCATGGATGGACGTTGCTGCTGGGCCGCGCAGAGGATGCGCGTCTGGCGCTCGCCTATTTTTATCCCGGCCGGGCTGCGGCCTATCAGGCGTGGAAAAAGGAGACACTCCGCATAACCGCGCTGCGCCAAACGCTCGCCCGACAGACAGGAATGTATCGCGTCGCGGCGGGTGTCAGTGACGAAGAAGCCGATGCGCTCGTCGGAAACTTCTGCAAATCGGATGGAGGATGTCTGCGGACGATTCTTTGGCGGCGCGACGCAGCCGGCGCGGTGCCGTCGACATTGCTGCCTCGGGTGAAGTTTGATCCCGGCTTCGATCAGACTGGCCGTGGCGAAGCTGCGCTGCCGCTGCTCTGTCAGGAAGCATGTAATCTTCTCGTCGCGGAAGCGCGCAAGGTGGTGAAAACATCGGAATGATTTTGCGGGCGCGGCACGTCGTCACCATGGATGGCGCGCCGATTGAGAATGGCGCGGTTCTCGTTCGCGGCGACAAAATCGCGGAGGTCGGTCCGTGGTCTAACGTAAAAAAGAGCAATGGGGGGAACACGATTGATCTTGGCGAATCCGCGCTCTTGCCGGGACTGATCAACGCGCATTGTCATCTCGACTATACGTGTTTACGCGGAGCTATTCCTCGGCAGGAATCTTTCACGGCCTGGATTCAGGCGATCAACGTGCTCAAAGCAACGCTCACAGAGAACGACTACCTGCGTTCGATTGAGGAAGGCTTCGCGGAAGCGGCAGCGTTTGGCACAACGACAGCAGCGAATCTCGAAGCGTTTCCGGAGTTGCTCGCAGGGATGGACGCGCCGCCGCTCCGCACGTGGTGGTTTGCGGAACTCATCGACGTTCGCGCGAAACAGCCGCTGGTTGAAATCTGCGCGCAGCTGCAACGTGCGTTTCGGCGGAGGGACGGCTGGCTCGGCGGACTAGGGCTGGCGCCGCATGCGCCGTTCACTGCGTCAGCTCAGCTCTACGAAGAAGCGTCAAACCTCGCTCAGACAAACGATCTGCTGCTCACAACGCATTTAGCCGAATCCGTCGACGAAATGCAGATGTTCAGCGGGGCGCGCGGCGCGCTCTTCCAGTTCATGGAAAGCATCGGCCGGGGGATGGATGATGCTGGCGACGTGACGCCAGTAGGACTGATGCTGCGACATCGCATTCTCGATGAGCGCTGCATCGTCGCGCACCTCAATGAGCTTACGACCGACGACTTCAAGCTTCTGGCTGAGGCACCCCGCTTTCACGTTGTGCACTGTCCGCGCAGTCATGCGTACTTCGCTCACGCCAGATTTGGAATGCGAAAGCTGCGCGATCTCGGCTTCAACATCTGCGTCGGGACAGACAGTCTGGCGAGCAATGATGACCTTAGTCTGCTCGCCGAATTGCGGCAGCTTGGAACGCAAGAGCCAAATCTTTCTGCGCAAGAGTTGTTCGAAATGGTGACCGTCAACGCGGCCGCGGCTTTGCAACAAGCAGATCAGCTGGGACGAATTCGGAGGGGTTTCGCAGCAGATCTCGTCGCGCTCCCATGCGACGCGAGCGCGAGCGATATCTTCGAAGAATTGCTTGAGTTTCGGGGCTCGATTCCGTGGGTGATGGTCAGTGGGCAGGTTCTTCGTCAGGCGGCCTAGCTCTCTCATTTCTGCCGCTGCCTTCATTCCCGGCGACGAGTTGCTCCTCGCGCGAAGGTATCGGCGGCTGGCCGTGAGCCGCGGCGAGAAAGAACGACTGAGGGGCAACCGAGAATGAGCCTTCGTTTCATGGTTGATTCACTGGAATCAAGCAATTCACATTCCCGAATCGCGGGCTAGCAGCGGGGCAGAAAAACAGACGTCTTCGGCGCGGAAATTGCTAGCTTTCGAGATCACTGGTGGCATACGCTCCGTAAATGGCTGGCTTAGGGATGCACCAATCGCAGAACCTCTCGCTTCAGCAGGTTCTCTCTCCTCAACTGCAGCAAAGCTTGCTCATTCTGCAAGTTCCTCTCCTCGAGCTGCGGAATTTGGTGCAGCAGGAAATGGAAACCAACCCTGTCCTGGAAGAACTCGCCACCGAAATCGGTTCTGACGAAGGGGAGGAACCGAAGAGCGAGACCGAAAAAGCGGACGAGAGTTTTAAGGAAGAGTTCGATCAGCTCGCCAAGCTCGACGACGAATGGCGCGATTACATGGCGCAATCGAGCAGCTACAGCGCCCGCTCGCAGGACGAAGAGGAGAAGCGCCAATTCTTCTTCGATTCGATCGCAACGCAGGAGACGCTGCAGCAGCATCTGATGGGACAATTGAATCAAGCAGCCTTAAACGCCGAGGATCGCAAGACGGCCGAAGTGATCATCGGCAACATCGACGAGAGCGGCTTCCTGCAATCCTCACCGGAGGATATGTCGATGAACACCGGGATAGCGCAGGAGGACTTCGAGCACATGCTCACGCTCGTTCAGAGTTTCTACCCTCCCGGCGTAGGCGCCCAAGACTTGCGTGAGTGCCTCTTGATCCAGTTAAAGCGCGAGGGCAAACAGAACAGCCTCGAATACAAGATCATCAGCGATCACATGGCGGACTTGGGGAAGCGGCGGTTCCCTGAGATCGCGCGGCGCATGGGACTGAGCGTCGAACAGGTCCAGAAGTGCGCCAACAACATCGCGCAGCTCGATCCGCGGCCCGGGCAGCTTTTCGCCGAGTCGCCGCAGAATTATATCCTACCGGATGTGACCGTGGAGAAAATCGATGGCGAGTATCAGATCATTCTAAACGGCGAACAGATTCCGCATCTGCGCATCAGCAACACCTACAAGGACATCATGTCACAAGACGGGAATGGTAGTGAGGTGAAGGACTATATTCGTGACAAAATCCGGAGCGGTAAGTTCCTCATCAAATCAATCCACCAGCGCCAGCAGACCATCTCCAATATCTCGCATCAGATCGTTGCGCGGCAGCGTGAGTTTCTCGATCAAGGGTCCGCGCATTTGAAGCCCATGACAATGGTGCAAATCGCGGACGCTGTTGGGGTGCACGAGACGACCGTCAGCCGCGCGATTTCGGGCAAATACATGTCGACACCGCAAGGGGTGTTCGAAATGAAGTACTTCTTCACTCCCGGTTATCAGACCTCGAGCGGCGAGGCGATGAGCAACACGAGTGTAAAAGAAGCGATCCAGGATTTGGTGAAAAGCGAGGACGGCAGCTCGCCTTTGAGTGACAAAGAGATCGTGGAGATCCTGAGCGAGCGAGGCATCCCGATCGCGCGTCGCACCGTGGCAAAATACCGCACCGAGCTGAACGTTCTGCCGAGCAACATGCGGCGGAAATACTGACCGCCTAATCGCGGAGCCGTTCCCGCAAGGCGAGCAATTCGTCCAGCAGCTCGGGCTGGTCTTTGAGTTCGGCCAACGGGCGCAGTTGCTCCTCGATATAGCGCCAGTCGAGTCCAGCCTCTCCCTGCCGTACGATCGTCATCTCCACATCGCGCCAATCCAGCGGACGCGCGGCGAAGCTCTTGAAAACGATCAGGTCTTCCGGCGTGCAGAGTCGAAGAGAGCAGTGGGGGGAAAGTTCAACATCACGTGCGCGCGAAATCGCCAGATCCTCAAACGGCAGGGCGCCCAGCGCGATATCCACCCCGACTCCTGAAGGCGTCTGCGCGAGCAAGACCCGCGCGCGGAGCGCAAACTCACGCGCGTCGGCCCGGCGCGGTTCGAGCCAGCCGAGCAGCGCATCAACATAAGTCTCCTCGTTGCCGAACCCGGTGAAGAGCGTCACGTCCGCATCCTCCGTCACGCGCGGCTCGCTCCATTTCTGCACTGCCAGTCCGCCGATGAAGCAAAAACGCCACTCTTGCGCGAAGAGAAAACTTTGGAGCTGGAGTGCGCCCTCGAGCACGCCATTCATCGGCGCGCTTTCGCGAAGATGGCTTGCTGCTCCACCAGACCTGAGCTTTCGGCTGGTCGATGCAGCCACAAAGCGGAGTCGAACAATGTGCTCAAGCGTTCGAGCGCCTCTGCCGTATCGACCCGGCGCACGCGCGCCCGGCGTTCCGCTTCCAGGAAAGCTCCCGCCTCCGCCCACGCGCGCACATACTGTTTGTCCCTCGCGTGCGACTCCTCTTTCGTCATGGCTCCACCTTAAACCGCCACGCGCCCGCGCGAAATCCGAAAGCGCAAATCTGGGGCGGACGCGCTAACGTTCCGGAATGGACCTTTCTCTCCGCACCACGGTGATCGCAGAGTGGCGCGGTCTGCCGGAAATCAAGCGGCGCCCTGATCGTTGGCAAGCCCCCGGGGATCTGCTGCCGAAACTCATGCAGCAACTCGGGCTGAGCGAAAGGCTGCGCGAGACGGAAGTCATCGATGCATGGAAGGGTATTGTCGGTGATTTCATCGCCGCGCATTCCGCGCCTGTCAGTTTGCGCAATGGGGTCCTGTTCATCCGCGTTTTGCAGCCGGCGCTGCACTATCAGTTCGAAACGATCTCGAAAGCCGAAATCTTGCGGAAACTGAAGCAGCGCTTTGGCGGGAAAATCATCCGCGATCTGCGCTTCCGGATCGGCTGACCCCGCCGCAGCCTCGATTCGCAATGAGCGACCGGATCATAGGAAGCGCATTGTAGCCTTGGGCGATGACCCCGGCTGGAGCACAATCGTGCATCGGGATATTCGCTTCCCGTTGAACCGAGATTATTGCGGCCGGCGTCAGCGCCGCCGGGTACAACGTCCAAGTCGCGAAGGGAAGACAGCGGGCACTCGTCACCATGGCGGGGTCAGCGCTGCCGGCTACAAGAGCGCGGCTTTTAGATTCCAGCGGCCTGTTCGTTGCTCTGGTTTTGCAACGTCTCGCGGCCGTCAGGCCAGAAGCAATTTGATTGATGTTTGCAATCAAGCCTGCGCCCACACCTAATGAGAAGAATGTCCCACCCCGCAGAAATCGGCGACGCGATTCACATCCAGGACCTCGAGCTCGAGGGGCGGGTTGGTGTTCCGGATGAGGAGAGGGCAAAGCCACAGCGTCTCACGCTTTCAATTACAATCTGGCCAAGCGGCGGCTTTCGCCAGCTGGATGACGAACTGGGGAAAACCGTGAACTATGCAGAGGTGTGCCGGGAAGTGAAACATTTCGTGAGCGGGCGCACAGACCGCCTTATCGAGACGCTGGCCGAAGAAATTGCAGCGGAGTTGTTGCGCCGTTTTCCGATTGCCCAGGTGCGATTGGAGCTGCGGAAATTCGTCCTGCCCGATGCGAAGCATGTCGCGGTCAGAATCACGCGACCTCCGGCTAAGAAATGAACTGTCGCGCGCAGAAGCATTCGCTTTTCGCAGGGCCGCTCCTAATCTTCCGCGGTGAAGTTCGAGAGCGCGATCGTGCATGGAAAGGATTGGAAGATCCTTTCGAGCGAGACTCACTATCGGGACGCGCATCTTTCCGTGAGAACAGAGGAGGTCCAGACGCCGGCGGGAGGCAAGAGACGCCGTTGGACTGTGGTGCATCGAAAAGCGGCGGTGGTGATCGCTCCGATGACCGCGGAAGGGAAACTGGTGCTCATTCGGCAGGAACGAATTCCGATCCGCGCGGCGATTTGGGAAGTGCCGGCGGGACAGATCGATCTTGCAGCTGAAGGTGATGTTGTAGCTCGGGGCGAGGTGCGAGTCGAAGACGCGATGGCACCGCAGCCGGAATCCGGGGTCAACGCCCCCGGCTACAACAGCGCCCTTGGCTACGACACCGCCGCGCTGCGCGAGCTGCGGGAGGAAACGGGATATGTGCTGAGCAAAGGCGGCGAGATTGTTCCGCTAGGATATTTCTTCTCATCGCCCGGTTTCACTGATGAGCAGGGCTACTTTTTCCTCGCCCGACCGGTAGAACTGGGCACGAACGGTCCCGCGCACGCCGAATCGGAATCGATCCTGGATTGCCGCGCCTTCGGTCCTGAAGAGATCGCGGACATGATCGCGCATGGCGAGATTCGCGACGCCAACACGCTCGCGATTTGCGCAAAGCTGGTCGCGCGCGGTTTTATTTCCCTGCACGCCTAACGATCGCCATGGCTCTGCGGAACTTCTTCAAATTTCGGGAGATTCCCGAGTCCGAGACGGCGAAGCCGTTCCTCGAGCACCTCGAGGACCTCCGCTGGACGGTGGTGAAAATGGCCATCACGCTCTTCACTGCGATGGTTCTTTGCTTCCTTTTTCGCGCGCAGCTCACGCACCTGATGCAGCGACCACTGGAGCAGCTCGAGACCAGACTGCGGACGCTCCAGTCGCTCGGGATCACGGATTCGATGACGATCTCTTTCAATCTCGCGTTCTACGCTGGCATCGTGCTGTCGTTCCCGCTGCTGCTTTATTTTCTTGCGGAGTTCGTGCTGCCGGCCTTAACCGCGGTGGAGAAGCGGTTGCTCCTGCCGGCGATCGCCGTCAGTTTCGCGCTTTTTTTGGTCGGCGTGATCGCTTGCTATCTGTGGCTGCTGCCGAAGACGGTGTTGTTCTTCTTTAACGACGCGGCCTCGCTCGGTTGGGTCCCAGCCTGGACGGTGCGGGAATATTATTCGTTTGTGACGCGGTTCACGATCGGCTTCGGCCTCGCGTTCGAGCTGCCGATAGTCGTGCTGGCGCTGGTCCGCTTCGGGCTGGTGAGCTACGATCTCATGGCCAGGACGCGCCCTTATGCAGTGGTGTTGATCTTCATCCTCGCCGCCATCATCACGCCGACACCTGATATTCTCACGTTGATCGCAATGGGCGGTCCCATGTATCTCCTCTACGAGAGCTGCATCTGGATCGCCTGGTTCATGCAACGCCGAAGGTCGAAGACGGAGAGCAGCTAGCGGCGTGGACTTAACCCTCGCCGGTTACGATCTCATCTTCAGCGTCTCCGTGTTTCTACTCGGCGCGACGGTCGGTTCCTTCCTAAACGTCTGCATCTACCGCCTGCCGCTCGATCTTTCGGTGAATGAGCCACGCCGCTCGTTTTGTCCATCCTGTAAAGAGCAGATTCCATGGCACCAGAATCTGCCGCTGTTGAGCTGGCTCTTATTGCGCGGACGTTGCGCAAATTGCGGAAACCGGATCGCCCTTCGTTATTTCTTCGTCGAGCTCCTGACCGCGCTGCTTTTTCTCGCGGTCTGGCGTTCTTTCCCATGGCAGATGGCGATCGCGCTTTGGGTGCTCTCCGCGCTCCTGATCGTCGCGACGTTCATCGATTTTGAGCACTTCATTATTCCGGATGAAGTTACGATCGGCGGCGTGGCGGCTGGCCTCCTCGCGAGCTTCCTCGTGCCGGAGCTGATGGCAACGGAACAGCGGTGGGTTGCACTATTGTTCTCGTTAGGGTCAGCCGCGCTCGCTTATGCGCTGCTCTGGATGGTGCTGGAAGCGGGCAAGCTGGCCTTCGGAAAGAAAAGGATTCAGCTGGAAGCACCGACGCGCTTCGACTGGACGCGAAACGGGGATGACGCCGACTTTATTGTTGGCGAAGAGCGCGGGCGCTGGAGCGAGCACTTCGCGCGCGAGAAGGACCAGCTCGTTCTGGAATGCGATGAGGCGGCAGTCGATGGCCGTGAGCTTGGCGCCACGACTCTCCGCTTCCACTACAACCGGCTCACGATCGGCGGAGAAGCGATCATGCTCGACGCACTTGGCAATATCTCCGGCATCGTGCGTGAGCTGCAAATTCCACGCGAAGCGATGGGGCGCGGCGATCTGAAGTTTCTCGCTGCCATCGGCGCGTTCCTGGGCTGGCGCGCGGTGCTCTTCAGTATCTTTGCCGGCTCGCTGGTGGGCTCGTTCGTAGGCATCATCACGATGCTGGTGGGTAAACGCGTCTGGTCCGCGAAACTTCCCTTCGGTCCGTATCTCGCATTCGGCGCGCTCGCCTGGATATTTTTCGGTGATCAGTTGGTTCGGTGGTACATCGGCTTGCTCAATCTGTCGCCAGCTCTATAGGGCGCGCCCAGCAATAGGTCTCGCAGCTCGCAGCGCTGGTCTTCGTGCCGGAGAGCAAATCGCTCTTTGGACCGAGTCTTGCCGCGCGATATGCTGATGCAGATGGAGAACAAGCCCGTGTGCGCCGCGAATCACGAGGAGGCGTGCCGGCGGGTTGCGTCCCGTTTTCATCCGCGCTGGCTCCAGCACTACGTCGGAGGCAAACTGCGCGGCGATCCGGTCTTTCGGCGTGCCTATCACTTGTTAGGGGATGCTCCCGCGTCCATTCTCGATGTCGGCTGCGGTGTCGGCTTGCTCCCATTCTATTTGCGCGAGCGTGGCGTGCGCCAACGCTGCATCGGTGTGGATTTTGACGGACGTAAAATCCGCAAGGCGCGCGACGTTGCAGCCGGAAACTACGCAGATATTGAGTTCCTGGAACAAGACGCGGCCGACGTGCTTCCCCAATCATATGGCAATGTCGCGCTCTTCGATGTGCTGCATTATCTGCCGCCGGCGCGCCAGGCGATCTTGTTGTCCGAGGTGGCGAAACGTGTCGCCCCCGGCGGCATGGTGCTGCTGCGAGATTGCCCGCGGGACGCGTCGCTCCGTTTCTGGCTGACTTATCTGGGTGAAATCGTTGCCCAGGCGATCACGTGGAACGCAGGCGTCCCGCTTCACTTTCCGCAACGCGAGACGATCATGCGCGCGTTCAATCCGCGTGAGTTTAGCGCAAGGGAAGAGCCGATGTGGGGCAATGGGCCTTTGAATAATCGACTCTACATTTTCCGGCGCGCAGTTGCTCCGGCCGCGGGAGAACGAAACGATAGCCGCGCGAGCTCAGTCGCTGCAGGACAAGCTCGAGACAACGCAGATTAAAACCGGGCAAGCTCTCGGTGCGATGCCCTTCGTGCAGCACAATAATCGCGCCGGGTTTGGCGCCGCGCTCGACACGTTCCGCCACGCTGCTCGCATCGCGCTTGACCGTATCGAGCCCTCGCACACTCCAGCCGATGAGCGCCAGCCCGCGGCGTGCAGCGGCCGGATGCGTGAACATATTCTTGAACCCAACCGGCGCGCGGAAACAGAACGGCGGTCGCTCCGGAATGATACGCAACGTCTCCGCGCAGGCGTCGATTTCCCGCGCGATTTTTGCAGGACCGGCGCTCCAGAAAGTGCGGCTCGGATGAGTCTGCGTGTGATTCGCCAGCGCATGCCCCTGCGTTAGAATTTCTGTGATGAGGTGCGGATACTTATCGGCGTTTGCACCGACGACAAAGAACGTGGCGTGCGCGTCGAACTGCTTCAGCAGGTCGAGCATCGCCAGCGTGTCGGCCGGCGATGGACCGTCATCAATGGTGAGCCAAACCTCTCGGGCCGAAGCCTGGAATCGAGTGATGATCGGGCCCCACCACTGGCAGTTCGGCGCGAGCGTCGCGTAGAGGAGGAGCAAGTGCGACAGGAAGAGCGGCACCAGGGCGAGAACGACGTTGCTCCTGAGGAATGCAAGCGCCACTACTGGTGCGATCGCGGCGAAGCCGAGCAGCAATGCGCGGCTCACCGCGCTGCTATTCGTCTGCGTAACGGTCGCCATGACGAAAGGCGAGGAGCGTGGCGGCAAGGAGATTCAAGCCCACGGCAGCCAGCCAGAGTAGACCCACGCAGCGCGGCCAGCCCTCAGAAAACAGAAGTTTGCTGGCCATCGCGGTGGTGACGATGGAAATGAGCAGGGTCTGTGCGCGGTTATTTGGAAGAGCGCGCATCAATCCGGCAGCGCGCAGCAGCTTGATGATCCACGAGTTCACGTAAAGCAGCAGGAGCCAGAAAATCAAAACGAGGACGGCGAGCGGTAGAAGCAACAGAACTTGTTGCCAGCCCGGCAGGTCTTTCAGGAGCAAAGCGAAAGCGAACGCGTAAACCAGGAGGTGATTGAGCGTGCCGACGACGTTGGCTTCCAGCGAGTTTTTCTCGGAACGCATGTGCTGGTTTGCGCGCGACCTGGCGAGCAGGCGAGGAAGAGCAAAGTAGAATTCGTTCATCGCTCAGCGGATCACATCACGAGCGAAAAGGGGACCAAAGCCAAACCATTGCCGCCAGTGTTCCGCGATCATTTCCTCCAGAACAACGCACCATGCTGAGACCGCGGCCGCGACGTTCGCGGCACGATCGCAACCGCTGCGCGCGACACTGATCGGTTCGCAGGCCACGATCCGGTAACGCCGATAGCCAGAGCGCACGACGAAGAGCGGGAAAATCGGAACGCGCGCGATTTGGGCGAGAATGAAGGGACCGTTCGGAATTTGGACCCGCTCCCCGAACATTCTGCCGTCGACGCTCGCGATACCTGGGATGATTCGATCCCCCTGAATCGAAACGATTTCGCCCGCGCGCAGAGCGCCGAGGAGATCGAAGGAGAGCATCGCGCCGTCCGTGCTGTAGGCAATCTTCACCGCTCCTTCGCCGACCCGCTCGACGGTCGAATGCAAATGCTGCTCCGAGTGCCGGTCCGGCTCTGGCGCGCGCACCATGCGGATCTCGCGGTTGAATTTCTGCGCGAAAAGCGCCGCGCCAAGATCGGGACTGCCCATATGCGCGGTGAGAAGGATCGCGCCGTGCGCGGTGCTGAGTTCCGCGAGAAACTCCGGCCCCATGATCTCGTAGATAAAGTTTGCTTTGTTCACTCTGTAGTTCGCGGCTTCGGCGATGCTCCACGAGAAATTCAGGAGAGTGCGGAACGCGCGGAAGTGATTAATCAGGGGTGATGAACCGGGCAGAACGATCGGGAGATTGCCGAGGATCGATCGACGCTCGGACGCGGCGAAAAAGAAGAAGAAAACCGTACAAACGGTCAGCAGAATTGGCTGGAGATGGAAGGGAACATTCGCGATCGCCCAATCCAGATAGTGGCGCCAGATGACTCCTTTAACGGCGAAACGGCGGAGGATGGCTCGCGCGGTTTGCAAATCTCAGACGTTCATCGGAGCCGCGGAAGCGGCCGGCACGCGCTGCGGCACATCTGCACGTCTCGTTAGCCGGAGATTCGTCAGCTCGGCGTTCCACCAGCGGAACAAACCTTTCCGGATCAACTTCCAGACGCGCCTGTCGGGCACGAAGCCGTCGTAGAGTTCACGCCAGCCGGCATTCTGCTCGCCGTAGGTGCCGCCCGCGAGACGCGCTTTTCCCAGCGCTACGAGCCTGCGGTTATAAAAGCTCATGATGTTCGCGACAATGCGACCGGCCACGCCCTCGAAGGGTAGGCGCAGGAACTCGCGTTCCGGGTTCTTGTAGACCGGCGTGACGAGGCCGACGAAATACGAACCGACGTCGAGCAGAAGCGCGGCGGACATCAGTTCCGCGTCGCCCATATAGAAATACTTGTCCTTATACAGCGTCTCGAACCACGCGCGGTAGGTCAGCGGATACTGCTGATTAAAATAGCGGAGCCGCTCGCGCACATCTTTGCCGGCGAGATTCTCCGCCAAAACATCCGCGACGTACGAACTGGTGTAGGAACAAAAGTCGAGGCCGGGACTGTAGAGAGGATCGATGAAACCGGCCGCATCGCCCACGATCGCCCAGCCGTCGCCACACACCTGCGCGCTGTAGTAAGGCAGATGCGAAAAAGCATGCACGTCGCCTTCGATCACCTGCGCGTCAGCAAAGATTTCGCGGCCGACGGGATGGGTGAGCAGGTGCGCGCGCAAACGCTCGGAAAGATTTGCGCCTTCCGCGAGACGGAAGAGGCGTGAATCATAAACAAGGCCCGCGCTGACATCGCCGCCCTTCAAAGGAATGATCCAGCACCACCAGCCGTGTCCCATAAGGTGGTTCGTGGCCCAGGAACGGGCAGTCCGGCAGGCGTTTGCGTAGGCGGGGAAACGCTCGCGCCATTCGTAACTATCCCAGTCTTTCACCCCGGAGAAACGCGCCCAAACCGCGTTGATGGGATGCTCCGTGTTTTGGCGAAAGTGGCCGAGCTTTCGCGCGAGCATGGCCGCGCGGCCGCTCGCATCCACTACCCAGCGCGCGGAGACTGTTTCATGGATCCCATGCGACTCATAAGACACATGTGACCTATCGGCATTTAGCTGCAGCTGCGTTACCTTTGCGGGCCGACGCAGATCGCAACCGGCTGCGACGGCTGTCTCGAGCAAGTGTGCATCGAGCGTCGAGCGATCCACCTGGAAAGTCGGCAGCCGGGCCTGATATTTCGCGCCGACTTCCACGCAATCGTCGAAACGCTGCTCCGGTTGTTTCGCGAACCACATCCGCAACCCTTGTTTCACGAGCTGGTGGTGACCGAGGTAGTTGCTCAGGCCAAGAATGCGCGTCAGGAACGCGCTGCTGATCTCCGTCGTAGACTCACCCACCTTGCGATCGAACTCCTCCGCCTTTTCGATGATGAGGACGCGCGCGGCCGGATTCTTGCGCTTGAGTAGAAGCGCGGTGGCAGCGCCGGAGAAAGCGCCGCCGACGATCACCACGTCGTAATCGAAGTCCATCGCAGCGAAGATGATGGACTTTGGAGAGGGCGAACGCAATGCGTTCCACCGACAGCCCGGCGGTTGGAGCCGCGGCGCTGTGGCGCCGCGTTCACGGCACGCCTCGACACAGCGAGGCGGCTACAACTAGGCTGCGAGACATGCGATCGCTCCGCATCGACATGCATGTTCATATGGTCGGCAACGGTTTCGCCGGGTCGGGTGGGTGGCTGCGACTGAACGGCTGGCACCATTGGCTCGCGAGGTTCATGGTCCGTCAGCTCGGGTTTCCGCCAGACGTGATCCACGGTGATCTGGAGAGGGTTTATGCAAGGCATCTGCTGGAATTCGTGCGCGCGTCGTCCTTTGACGCGATCGTCCTGCTCGCGCACGAGCGCGTGCACGATCCCGATGGTAAACCGCGTGAAGACCTCGGCTCGATGTATGTGCCTAACGACGTCGTGCTCGACCTCGCCGATGCGCATCCCGAATTTCTCGCGGGAGTCTCGATTCATCCGGCGCGCGCGGATGCGCTCGATGAACTGGACCGCTGCCTCGATCGCGGTGCCGTCTTGATGAAGTGCCTGCCGAATTGTCAGAACATCGATCCGTCCGACCGGCGGTATCGCCGTTTTTGGGAGCGTATGGCGGAGGCTGGGCTGCCGTTGCTGGCCCATACTGGCGGCGAACACACCGTGCCGATTGTCAACGCGCGTCTGGCTGATCCGAAACTGCTGCGGCTGCCACTCGAGTGCGGCGTGACGGTGATCGCGGCGCATTGCGCGACCAAGAGCGGACCGCTTGATCCGGATTACTTTGATGATTGGGCTGCGATGCTGGCGGAATTCCCGAAGCTCTATGGCGACATCAGCGCAATGGTTTCGCTGAATCGCTGCGCGCATCTGCGGGATTGTCTCCGCCCCGAAATCGAACCGCGGATCGTGCACGGCAGCGATTTTCCGGTGCCGGTGCTGGGTCATCGGATGTGGCTGGATGGCTTGGTGAGTTGGTCCTCCTTTCGCCAGGCACAGAGGATTCCCAATCCGCTGGAGCGCGATTGGCAGTTCAAGAAGGCGCTCGGTTTTTCCGGTGAAGTGCGCACCCGAGCGACCGGCTTGCTCCGTCTTGCCGATGGCAAGAGGCGGTATTCGGAGGCAGGAGCCGCCCACGGCTATGTCGTTCCGAGGCTAGGATACGCCGAGGGACCTCACATTCGGTAATGGATCACTCTACTCCGAACCTTTGCGCGAGGTCTCTCGTCGTCGGCGCGACTCGGGATGACGTGCTTCCGATGCAGCGTTGAGCGCGACTTCTTTCTTTCATGATCTTCAAAAACGGGCGTCTCATCTTTTCTACCGGTGTGCGGGATGGTCTGGAGATCATCGAGAGCGGTGGGAGAATTTGTGGCATCCGCGAAGCGGGCATTTATCCGGACGGGGACGGACTCGATCTCCACGGCAACTATCTCGCACCCGGTTTCGTGGATCTTCATGTGCACGGCGCGGTCGGGCACGACACGATGGAAGGAACACGCGAAGCGTTTCGCGTCATTTGCGACTTTCACGCGAGCGGCGGGACCACTTCGCTTTTGTTAACGACGGCGACGGCGCCGATCGCGGAGATCGTCAGAGTGCTGCGGGCCGCAGAAGCTTGCGCTACGGAACTGCCACGCGTGGCGGGGGTTCACGTGGAGGGGCCATTTATCTCGCCGGAGCGCGCGGGCGCGCAGGGCCGGCAGTGGATTAGCGAACCCGATGCAGCTTCGCTCGAGGCATTGCTGGAAGTTGCGCCGACAATTAAGCGGCTCACGCTTGCTCCAGAACTGTGTGGCGCGGTGGATGCAATGGATCGTTTACGCGCGCACAATATCATCATCAGCGGCGGACACAGCGACGCGTGGGAAGAGGAAGCTCGGATTGCGCTGGAGCATGGGATGCGCTCGGTCACGCATACGTATAACTGCATGTCGTCGGCCGAGCGACGCGGCGCTCATCGGGTCGCGGGTTTGCTGGAGTTTGCCATGACGGAACCGGAGATTACGTGCGAGCTGATCGCGGATGGCCATCACGTCTCGACCACTCTGATGAAGTTACTGTATCGCGCGAAAGGTGCGGCTGGCATTTGTCTCGCGACTGACGCGACGGCTGGCGCGGGACTGCCTGCGGGCGCGCAATTCAGACTCGCCGGCGCCGATTGCATCGTCGCGGATGGGGTCTGCTGGTTGACGAATCGCTCTGCGTTGGCCGGGAGTTCGTCCCGCATGATCGATCTCGTGCGCGTGATGGTGGAGCAGGTCGGTGCGCCCTTGCATGAAGCCGTTTTGATGGCGACTGCGAACCCCGCGCGCATGCTCGGGCAGAGCGAATGGAAAGGGACGCTGGAGATTGGAACCGATGCGGACTTCGTTGTCTTCTCGCCGCAGTTGGAGGTGGTGCAAACGTTCGCGGGTGGCGAGCAGATTTTCGGCGCGACAAATGTGTGACTCGGCAAAGGTGCGGCAAGACGAGTGTCGCCGCTCCTAGAGCGAGAGAAGGAAGCTCGCGGTCTCGAGCGATGCCGCCGGTTTCCCGAGCCGCGCAATGTTGGCCGACCACTCTGTCCAGCGCGCCGCATCATTCGCGAAGACGGAGCGGACAGCCGCGATCACGGCTTCATCCGTTGTGGCCACTGTGCCGCAGTTTGTCCCCGCCAGGTAGCGCGCGTTGCCTTCCTCTTGTCCAGGGATGACGTGATTTACAATCATCGGACAACCGGCCGCGAAAGCTTCCTGCACCGTTGCGCCGCCAGCTTTGCTGATGAGAAGATGGGAGGAACGAAGGAGGCGCGGGAGCTCTTCACTCCAGCCGACTGTTTGAAACGGGCGCAGCACCAAGTTTCGCACATTCTCCATGCCCCTCCGCAAGCGGCGGTCGCGGCCAAAGGCGACGGTCAGTTGAATACCTTCAATGGCCGCGAGCCCCTGGACTAATTCTGGCGCAGTCGATTTGCGGGAATTAACCAGGTAGAGCACGCGGCGACCAGCGGCGTCCGAGGGCGGTGCACGAAAGACGCCCGGCTCGGCGAACTCCGGACTGACGGGGAAGCCGAAGGTCTTCGTCTTCTCCGCGGGGATTCCCGCGGCGTGCAGCACCTCAGCGCTACGCTCGTTAGGCAAAAGAAAATAATCCGCGCTGCAGCGATACCAGATCGCGTTCACAGAGAGCGAGTCGGTGATCACGACAATGCGCTTGCCAGAAGTGCGCCCGATCGGTCCGAGCATCTCATCGAGCATGTGCGGATAGGCGGGATAGACCGAGACGATGACATCCGGCTCGAAACGGTCGAGCAGTCTCCGGAACTCCTTCTTCAGAGTGAAGAACGGCTTGATGTTCGCGGTGTATTTCTTCTGGCGGTCAAGGCGGCGGTAGACCAGACCCCAAGCTTCCGGAACCTGGTTGATCAAGGCCAAGTAGGCCTCGCGCACACAGTCGTTCAGTTGGCCATAGGTGTCCGAGAAGAGGTCGTGCAGCTCCACTTGCACGCCATTGCCGGCGATGCGCGCGAGCCCCGCGCGGAGGCCGCGAGCGGCGCTGTTGTGGCCCTCGCCAAAGCCGGCCGTCAGGATCAAAATTTTTTTCAAGACTCGTTAGGCCAGCGCTCCGGCAGAGTGCGCCGAGACTTTAATGGAAATTCCGGAGGGGCAAAGTAAACTCTCCCGCGCAGATGAGACGTCTTAAATTCGTCGGCCGAATTTTCCGGCGTTTGGTCTGGGAGACGGCCATGGATACGACCATGGGCCTGGCCGCGCAGATGGCCTATCAGTTTCTCTTCACGCTCGCTCCCGGGCTCCTTTTTCTCTGGCACCTGCTCGGTCTTTTCGGAACCGACCCAGCAAAGCTGCATCAAATACTGGCTGTGCTGAAGAGCTTTCTGCCGTCCGATCCGAAGGTGCAGGACATCCTCGATACACAAGCGGCGAATGTCCTCGTGACCGGCTCGAGCGGATGGGTGGCAAATCTCGGAATTATCGTCGGCATCTGCTTGGGCACGGCTTTCATTTCGACCATTTCGGACGCGCTCAGTCGCACGCACGGTGTGCAAGAGGACAGGAACTGGTGGTCCAAATACGTCATCTCATTTTTCCTTCTCTTCTGGTTTGGGATCACGATGTTGTTTTGCTTCAACGTGGTCGTGTTCGGCGAAACCCTCGCCGGCATCGCGGAGGTGAACTTTCAATTGCGCATCCCGCTCCAGGAATGGGTCGCGTTCCTCAATCTTCCGCTGACGGCACTCGCCCTCGTGCTGCTCGCGCTCGCCCTTTATCTCCTTACACCGGAGAATTACCTCACCGTGAGGCAAGCGCTACCGGGCTCCATCTTCTTCGCGGTCGGCTGGGTCATCGTGACGAAGCTCTTCCAGTATTATGTGGCGCGATATGACAGCTACAACGCCACCTACCTGGCCCTCGCCTCGTTTATCGTGCTTCTGTTTTGGATGTATGTGACCTGTCTGCTCCTGTTGCTCGGAGGGAAACTGAACGCCATTCTCCGCCGGGAACGGGAACGATCCGCCGAACGGCGCGCAGCCGCCGCCGCAGCAGCCGCTGAGCCCCAGCCGGCTTGAGCTCATTTCCTGTTTCTTTGCGCTTCAGGAGATTCACCCTCGTGCTGTTGGGTTGCGCCTGCGCACTCACGGCTTTGTTCGCCACCATCCTGCAGGCGCAGATCAGTGAAGCGGATAAAAAGCGGCGCGATGCTTTCCTGAAAGCGCGCGAAGAGATGCGGACCGTCGCCTCGCCCACGCCTTCGGAGTCCGCCACGCCCGCTGGAAAACCGAAGCCGGCGCAGAAGAAAAAGAAAGGCGGGAAGAAGGCAGCCGCTGAGAACGAAGAGGAGGAGGGAACGCCCTCGCCCTCGAAACGCAAGGAGGACGTGAAACCAACCGAGACGCCGAAGGCGCCGAAGAAGGCGGAAGCGGACGAAGAAGAGACGCCGCGGAAAGCCACGACGCCGAAGGAACGCGCCACTCCCGATGAAGAGACGACGCCCGCCCCGCGTGGCGTTCCGGCCGCAACGGCGGCAGAGACAGTATCGCCGCCGCCGATCAGTGGGCCTCCGCCGGATATCACGATCCAGAAGTCCGGGTTGGAAGAAGAGCAGGGCTTCGAGCCGCCACCACCGCCGCCGCCGCGGCGCAGTTTATGGTCCCGCATCTTCGGGCGCGAGCCGACCGCCCGCTACCGCTATTTGAGCCGCAACGTGATCGACGCAATCCGGCGCGCGCCGGTGCAACGCTCACGCTGGAAATTCATCATCGTGCACAACAGCGGAACGCGGCAGGGGAACGCGCGCGCCTTCGATTACTACCATCGCCGGGTGCGCAAAATGCAGAACGGGATGGCATATCATTTTGTCGTCGGCAACGGGACCTCGTCCGGTAATGGGGAGGTGGAAGTGGGCGAGCGCTGGCGCCGGCAGATCAATGGCGGTCATGTGCACAGCGATTACCTGAACAACATTTCGTTAGGCATTTGTCTGGTCGGTGATTTCAATCGTGATCGGCCAACGCGTGTGCAACTCGAGGCGACGGAAGAGCTGGTGCGGTATTTGCGCGAGCGCTGCGGGAAGGTCGAGGGCGGACGAATTCCGGTCCGGCCGCATCGCGAAATGAATCCACCGCGTTGGGCGACGGATTGTCCAGGTGATGCCTTCCCCTACAGCTGGTTCCGGAAGTTTTGATACGCTCGAATGTTGGAGGCGGCCTTAGTTCCTCAGGTATGTATGGCTAAGGCGAATTGGTGGAGTGGGAAATCGCGAGCCGGGGCAGAATGCGCGTCCATAACTGAGACAACGCCGAGCCTTGCTCCCCGTTGCCAACCGCATCGCCGTAGCGGATAGGAGCGGCTTTCGTTTTTATGGCCCCGGTAAAATTATGGCTCGGCTATCCTTATCCACTGGGCGCGACGTGGCTCGGGAATGGCGTGAACTTCGCCATCTTTTCCGAGGCTGCGACCTCGGTCGATCTCTGCCTCTTCGATCAGGTCGAGTCGACGCAGGAAAGTATCAGGATTCCGATGACGGAACACACGGATCAGGTTTGGCACATATTCCTGCCCGATGTGCGTCCGGGCCAGCTCTACGGCTATCGCGTCTACGGACCGTACGATCCGGAGCGCGGCCTGCGCTTCAACAGTTCCAAACTCCTGATCGATCCCTATGCGAAGGCGATCGCGGGGCAGATTAGCTGGGCGGACGAGATGTTCGGCTATGTGGTCGGGGCGGAGGCGGGCGATTTGACGCCGGATTTCCGTGATGACGCATGGGGGATGCCGAAGGCGGTGGTGATCGATCCGTCGTTCGACTGGAATGGTGTGAAGTCACCGCGCACGCCGTTAAACAACTCCATTATCTATGAAGTGCACGTGAAGGGTTTCACACACTTGTGTCCCGATGTGCCGGATGAATTGCGCGGCACTTACGCCGGCCTGGGCAGCTCGGCCGCAGTGAAGTATCTCACCGATCTCGGTGTCACGGCGGTGGAGTTGCTACCGGTGCACTCTTTTGTGAACGACAAGCTTTTGGCCGACAGGGGCCTAACGAATTACTGGGGCTATAATTCGATCGGCTACTTCGCGCCGGAGGCGAAGTATTCCAGCAGCGGAGCGATGGGCGGACAGGTGGCCGAGTTCAAAGGCATGGTGCGCAATCTGCACGCCGCCGGGATCGAGGTGATTCTCGACGTGGTTTACAATCACACTGGCGAAGGCAATCACCTGGGCGCGACTTTGAGTTTCCGCGGGGTGGATAACGAAGCTTACTACCGCCTCATGCCAGAGGATTCGCGAATTTACATGGATTTCACCGGGACGGGAAACACCTTCAACCTGCTCCACTCACGCACGCTCCAGCTCGTAATGGATAGCTTGCGATACTGGGTCTTGGAGATGCACGTGGACGGGTTCCGCTTCGACCTTGCCTCAACGCTGGCGCGGGATCAGAAGGGCGTGAACAAGCTGCACGCGTTTTTTGAGATCATTCACCAAGACCCGGTGCTCTCGCAGGTGAAGCTGATCGCGGAACCGTGGGACGTGGGCGAGGGGGGCTATCAGGTCGGAAATTTTCCGGTGCTTTGGGCGGAGTGGAACGGGAAGTATCGCGACGCGGTGCGCAGTTTCTGGAAAGGGGACGACGGGCGCATTGGCGAAATGGCCTACCGGCTCACGGGCAGTCCGGACCTGTATCGACATAATGGCCGCCGGCCCTATGCGAGCATCAACTTCATCACGGCGCACGACGGTTTCACCCTCAACGACCTCGTCAGCTACAACGTTAAGCACAACGAAGCGAACGGCGAGAATAACGCGGACGGCGAGAACAATAATCACTCCTGGAATCATGGGGTGGAAGGAGCGACGGACGATGCAGAAATTAACCGGCTGCGTGCACGCCAACGCCGCAACATGCTCGCCACGCTCCTGCTCTCGCAGGGTGTGCCGATGATTTGCGCGGGGGATGAATGGGCCCGGACGCAGCAGGGAAACAATAACGCCTACTGCCAGGACAATGAGATTAGCTGGCTGACGTGGGAGCGCAGTGAAGAGCAGGAGCAACTACTCCTCTTCACACGCGAGCTGATCCAGCTGCGGCGCGAACATCCGGTCTTTCGGCGGCCGAAGTTTTTCCAGGGCAGACGGATCCGCGGCTCAGACATTAAGGATGTGATGTGGTTCAATCCGGGTGGCAACGAGATCAGCGAAGAAGAATGGGCCTCGCCTTTCGTGCGTTGTCTCGGGATGCTCCTAAGCGGCGACACGATCGACGTGCTCAGCTTCGAAGGTGAGCCGATTCGCGATGAGACGTTCCTGTTCCTGATCAACGCGCACTACGAGACGGTCCCTTTCGTCCTTCCTGGCGAGGAACATCTCAAGTGGCGACTCATCATGGACACCGTAGACGAGAATGGCTTCCTGGATGATGGCGAGCAGTATGCATCCGGTGATGACTTTGAAGTGGAAGGACGAGCGGCGAAGCTCCTGCGCTTAACCGCTGGCGCACAAGCGAAGGCGCGTCACGAATCATGGAAGAAGCGGGAGGTGGAAGTGCCGAGGAACCAAGACCCGAGTCAATCGTGAAGCGCTCGAGGCGTGCCGAGGAGGCGAAGAAAGGCTCGGCGTGATCAAGGCCGCTATCTTTGATGTAGACGGGACCCTTGTCGATTCCAACGATCTCCACGCCGAAGCGTGGGACGAGACATTGCGCCATTTCGGGAAAGAGATTCCGTATCGCGACTTGCGGGAGCAGATCGGCAAGGGTGGCGATCAGTACCTGCCCGAGTTTCTCTCTGCGCGTGAAATGAGAGAGATCGGTGAGGACGCGGAGAAATTCCGTGCTGATCTGTTCAAAAGGAAATACCTCGGGCGAGTGCGTCCTTTCCCGCAAGTGAAGGAGCTCTTCGAGCGTTTGCGCGCGGACAGGAAACGGATTGCGCTCGCCTCCTCGGGGAACGCCGACGAAGCGGAGCACCACGTCAAGCTCGCCAGGCTCGAGGGACTTGTTGAGACGCAAACGAGCAAGAGCGACGTGAAGCATTCCAAGCCGAGCCCGGATGTGTTTACGAGTGCGTTGAACCTGCTGCACCTGCAAGCCGACGAAGCGATCGTGATTGGTGACACACCGTATGATGTGCAGGCGGCGAAGAAGATCGGGCTGTGCACCGTGGCGCTGCTTTGCGGCGGGTTCAGTGAGGACCAACTCCGAGCCTCAGGCGCGATCGCTATTTACGACGACCCCGCAGATGTACTGGCGAGCTATGCACGTTCGCCGCTCTCCCGTTGAAAGCGGAAGTTGTTCAGCGCGATTTGCCCGCGACAAACGATTACTCTGGCAACGAAAAATCGCAGTACTCGATCCTAATTGGCGCATGACTCCTACATCACTCATCATTGTGACAGACCGCGGAAGCCTGAAGGCGTATAAAGTGAACGAGACGCCGAACCGCGGGGCCGGATTGCAACTGGTTCAAGCATTCGAGACGACGGACGCTCACGGACGGTATCAGGACAAGCTCACGGATCAGGCCGGACGCTTTCCGGCAGGTGATGGGGGCGGCGCAACCGGGAGCGGGCGGCACATGAATGGCATGGCGGAACGCCAGGGACTGGAGACGGAGAACGATCGCCGCATTTTCAGACAGTTGGCCGACAACATCACCGAAGTGGTGAAGCGCGAAGGAGGCGACGGCTGGTCTTTCGCCGCGCCAGCCTCAATTCACTCGGCCGTGGTCGACCTGCTGCCGCCGCAGGTGCGCGACCGCATTGTTGAGCATGTGAAATCGGATTTGGTGAACATCGAGCTAGCGAATCTGCCGCAGCACTTCCGCTCGCTACAACCTCTCTGATGAAACGCGGAGCGCTCCGGCATTCAGCCGCAGCCTTCCCGTCTGTGTTCATCTTTCAACCAAGCACACTTCCAGATGCAACTGCCTCTCGAAATATCTTACCGCGGTGTCGAGAAGTCCGAGGAACTTGACCATCTGATCCGCACGAAAGCGGCGCGCCTGGATCGGTTTTGCGATCATATCAGTCGCTGCGATGTCGCGGTTGAGCAGCCGAACCATCAACAGCGCGCGGGCAATCCGTTCCGTGTTCGCGTCGACGTCACAGTTCCACCCGGCCACGAGCTTGTCGCCGACGAGAGGCAGACGGAGCACGAGATGCACGAGCCGCTCACGAAGATAATTAACGACGCATTCAAAACTATGGAGCGGCAGTTGAAAGATCTGGTCGGACGCCAGCGGCACGAAGTGAAGACGCACGCTGAGCCGCGCGCGCTCATCACCAAGCTCTTCGCGGACTACGGCTTCATCACGGATGGCGGCGGCGTCGACATTTACTTTCATCGCAACGCAGTGGTAGGAACAGAGTTCGCCGGGCTGAAAATAGGCACCGAAGTCCGGTTCGACCTCTCTCACGGAGAGATGGGTCCGCAGGCCAGCACCGTGCACGTGGTCAGCACGGGCGGTTCGAAGCTATAGGCGCGCTGAGGAGCAACGTCTCCCAGGAGCAGCGGACATACCGCGGAACTGCAAGCGGAGCGAATGGAGCAAGCGTTGCGATCTGCGGCGGCGTTTTTGTTTTTATTCGTTGAGACGATGAACGCAGCGGAGTGGCGTAAAGTCGCTTTCGGAACTGAGACGCTTCATTGGCGGGGAGTGACGAAGGAAAGCGAATCGGGTCAGGCGCTGGCGCAGCGACTGCACACAAAGCGTGGCGATATCATCGCGCGGTATCATCCCGCGTCGGTGAAGGTGCTGGGGACGAGGGATCTTGGCGTGGTTTGGGTCGGCGGCGCCGGCGGAGGATTGGATGGACCGGCGCGCGGGCTATATCCCGAGGCCTGCGAGCGCTTGCAGAAGCGCGGTGTTGCTGGCTTGCGCTTGCATTATCGTTTGCCTAACGAATTAACCAAGTGCGTCCTTGACACGCTCGTCGGAATCGATTTCCTCGCGCAGGAAGGTGCCCGCAGCGTCGCGCTCGTGGGTCACAGCTTTGGTGGAGCGGTCGTGATTTCCGCCGGCGCTGTTTCACCCCACGTCCGCGCCATCGTGCCGATGTCGAGTCAAACGTACGGAACCGAACTCACGTCCTCGGTCGCGCCGCGTCCGCTGCTGCTTATTCACGGCCTGAACGATGATGTTCTCTCGCCACTCTGCTCACGCCAGCTCTACGCGGCCGCGGGTGAGCCGAAGGAGCTGAAGCTCTATCCCGGCGCGGGGCACGGTCTGGACGAAGTCCGGCAGGAACTCCTCGACCTGCTTGTTCGCTGGATTCCAGAGCAGCTCGTGCGCAGCGGCTCGCGCTGAAGAACGCGTTGAACGTGTAGCTACGCGGGCGCGCCGCTCAGCCCTCCGGGCAGTGGTGGCGTCACATCGGGCGCGACGACGACCTGCTTCGGCGGCTTTTCAGGTGGCATTGTCTGCACGGAGGATGCGGGCGGACCCGGCGGCGGATTCAACATCCGGCCGTGCTCGATAATTTCGCGGATTTGCGAGCCGTCGAGCGTCTCGTATTCGAGCAGAGCTTTGGCGATTGCTTCAAGGTGGTCGCGATGCTCGATGAGCGTCCGCTTCGCCAAGTCGTACGCTTCATCGATAAACTTGCGGACTTCGCGGTCTATTTCCTCGGCGGTTGCTTCGCTGTAATCGCGCGAACGCGAAATGTCGCGGCCGAGAAACACGTATTCCTCGTGTTCGCCGTATTCCACCATGCCCATTTTGTCGCTCATGCCCCATTCGCAGACCATGCGACGGGAAAGATTGGTCGCCATTTTAATGTCGCCGCTGGCGCCATTCGTGATGTCACCGAAGACAATTTCTTCCGCAACACGACCGCCCATCTTCACGACGAGGCTGGAGAGCAGTTCGTTTTTCCGGTTCGTATATTTGTCTTCTTCCGGCAGCCACATCGTGCTGCCTAACGAAGGACCGCGCGGGATGATGGTGACTTTGTGGAGCGGCTCAGTATGCGGCAGCAATTCAAGAAGCAAGGCGTGCCCAGCTTCGTGATAAGCGGTGTTCGTCTTCTCCTTTTCACTGAGCGCCAGACTGCGGCGTTCTTTGCCCCAGCGGACTTTGTCGCGTGATTCTTCCAGCTCTCGGAGCGTGATTCCTTTCAGACCTCGACGAGCAGCGAGCAAAGCGGCTTCGTTGATTACGTTCGCAAGCTCAGCGCCGGAATAGCCCGGTGTGCCGCGCGCGACCACCTGAAGATCTACGCCTTCCGCAAGTTTCACCTTCTTTGAGTGAACGCGCAGAATTTCTTCGCGCCCCTTCACATCGGGCAAGTTCACGGTGATCTGCCGATCAAAACGACCTGGCCGCAAAAGAGCTGGATCGAGAACGTCGGGGCGGTTGGTTGCAGCAATGATGATCACGCCTTCCTGGGTATCGAACCCGTCCATCTCGACGAGGAGGGCGTTGAGTGTCTGCTCGCGTTCGTCGTGTCCGCCCCCGACTCCATGGCCGCGATGACGACCGACCGCGTCAATCTCATCGATGAAGATGATGCAAGGCGCGGACTTCTTGCCTTGCTCGAACATGTCGCGCACGCGACTCGCGCCCACGCCGACAAACATTTCCACAAAATCGGAACCGCTGATCGAGAAGAACGGCACGTCAGCTTCGCCGGCGATCGCACGGGCAAGCAGTGTTTTGCCAGTGCCGGGAGGACCGACGAGCAGCACGCCTTTCGGAATGCGGCCGCCGAGCTTCTGAAATTTCTTCGGATCGCGCAGGAACTCGACTAACTCCGTGACTTCATCCTTCGCTTCCTCGACGCCGGCAACGTCCTTGAACGTGATTTTGTTCTTGTCACGTGCCAGCATGCGCGCCTTCGATTTTCCAAAGTTGAGCGCTCCTTTGCCCGCCATGCGGATCTGCTGGCGGAAGAGGAAATACAGAACCACCAGGAAAAGAGCGATCGGAGCGAAGCCGATAAGCGTCTGCGCCATCAAGTTCGAATCCATTCGGAACGCGAACGGCACGCCCGCGGCCGCGAGGCGATCTTCCAAGTTCTTGGCCACGTTTGCGTAAATTGTCGTGCGAAACGCCACCTGCTGGGCGGGATTAGCGCCCGCGCCCTGCTTCAGGTAAGCACCGCGCAAGGTCTGAGTAGGCCGGCCATCCTCCACCACGATCTGGAGCGGGTATTTGTTGTCCGCGACGACTTCCTTATTGTCGAGCAGCTCGAGAAAGCGGTTATACGGGACTTCCTCGGCGTTTGTGTAACCACTGCCTCGGAAAAGGACGGCGAGACCGATGAGGGCGAAGGCAATCGCGATTAAGACCACGCCGCGCCAGTTAAAGCTGGGCTCGCTGCCACCAGATTTATTGTCCTTCTTTGAGTTACGATCGGCTTGGGACATAGAAAAGAATGCGCGCTTCCGGCGAGCACAGGGAGGCTAACACCGACGAAGTGGCATTGCAAAAGGAGCACGAGGCTTGCCGCGCGGCAGTCGCGCTGGCGGGGAGGATTGCGCCACGGCGGCGAAACATCTACTCTTAGCGCCGAATTAGTCATGGAGCAGGCCCAGCCCACATTAGCTGATAAGATCGATCGCGCCGTGCAACGCGTGACGCCGTTTGCCTACCGGATGCAGCGGAAAAGCCGCGTTTGGATGCGGCGAGCCCTGAGGAAACCGCGCAGCGTCGCGGAAAGCCCGAATCTCCTGCCGTTACTGATTCAGGTGCTGGCGAGTTTCTCGAAAGCTGATGGCGTGCTGCTGGAGGAGGAAATTGACTCGAGCCTCGGTTTCCTGCGTTACGATTATCCCGAGGCGGTTTACTCCGAGCTGCGGCAACTCTTCCGCCAGGCGCTTTACGAGCAGCAGGATCTGTCAGTCATGGCGCAGAAGCTTTCCGCGCAACTGGAAGCCGATCGAAAGATCATGCTCGGCGTGCAGCTCTACGATCTGATCTCGCAAGCCGGGCTGAAGCACGAGCAGGTGGTCGCGTTTTACTCTTTCATGTCGCAGCTCGGGATGGCGGCGCAGGCGATCGACATCGTATATCAGCTGAACGCGTCGGAAGACTCGGATCCCTCCATCTACCAACGCGGCGCTTCTCCTCTCGAATCACTTTCGTTCGGACCAAATGGCGCGTCCGACGTGCTGCTGAAAAGCCTGAACGATGCCGAGCGCTTGCTGTCGTTTCGTTATCACGATCTGATCCTGCTGAAGAATTACACTGGGCAGTCAGTCTCGGTGCGTGGACGGCCACTCGCACGCGGCGGGTTTTGCCGAATCTATCCAGGCCAACGGATTCTCATCGGCGACCAGGTCCTGAGCTATCAGGAGCTCGCGGCTTACTTCAACGCGAAGAAAAACGTCTCCCTGCCCCAGATTTACGTGCGTGTGCCGAAGGATGGGGACGAGGTGCAACTCGAACGCTCGAGAACGCGGGAAAGCTCACTGGAGGTGAGCTTCGGGCTGAAGGTGCGCGTGAAGGCGTTGCGCGATGTCGACGCGGTGATCAATGGCATGACGTTGAAGGCGGGAAAGCAGGTGGAGGCAGCCCTCGAAGACCGGATTGTTTTTCACAACAATAGCGAGATGGACCTGATCGATCTGCGTCGCCGCGCGCGCGCGATGGGCGGCCGGTTTCAGCTGAAGGCGTCAAAGTCCGAGTATCTGGTCTCGAATAATCCGAGTCTCCTCGGAGAGGACGACATTCTGCTTTCGCCCGGGACGAGCGGCGATGTCCTGCTGAAGATCCTTTGTGATTACGATGAGCGCGTCGGCACGCTGGAGGTGATCGAGTCCGATCGGCCCATCATGGTCGGCGAAGTGCCAGTGCGCGGGACGGCGCGGCTCGCGGATGGCGACACGATCCGCATCGATATTGGTCAATTCCTGCGCTGCAACTTCTCCGAGCGGATCATCGAGGAAGAGCGCAACATCATCCGCAGCCTCGAGGTGGTCGATCTCAACCATTCCTTCGGAAATTCCGAGATGGCGCTCGACGGCATCTCCTTCGCCGTGAACCGCGGCGAGCTCGTGTGCGTGATGGGGGCGAGCGGTTCTGGGAAAAGCACGTTGCTCAAGACCCTCGGCGGACAGATCCAGCCGGCCGCGGGAGAGATTCTCCTGAACGATCAGTCGCTCTACGACAATCTGGATGAGCTCAAACGTTACGTCAGCTACATCCCGCAGGAAGACGCGTTCGACGAGAACCTGACGATCGGTGAAAACCTGCAATTCGCGGCCGCGATTCGTTCACCGCATCTCTCGGCGCGCGACCGGACACGCCGCCTGGAGAGCAAACTGGTCGAGCTCGGTTTGAGCGAGCGAAAAGACAGCATCGTCGGGACTCCGATGAAAAAGACGCTGAGCGGCGGCGAGCGGAAACGCCTTAACATCGGGCTCGATATGATCGGCTCGGCCGACGTTTACCTCTTCGACGAACCGACCTCCGGCTTGTCTTCGAAGGATTCCGAGCACGTGATCGAGATCATCCGGGGGATGGCGCATAACAAAATCATCATCGTCACCATTCACCAGCCGAGTTCGAAACTGTTCCAAATGTTTCACAAGGCCATTCTGTTCGACAAGGGAGGACGGCTGGTGTTCTTCGGCACGCCGACGGACATGCTGCGCTACTTCGCGGAAGCGGAGCATCAGCATCAATTCGGCGCCGATCTGGGGGCCTGTCCCTCCTGCGGAACGACACGGCCAGAGTTCATCTTCGACGTCCTGGAAACGCCGCTGCGCGACATCAGCGGGGATATCATCTACGAGGAGAATCATCGTGGGCAGCTGGTCGCGGCACGGCGTTATTCGCCGGAGTTCTGGCGCGATAAATACGAAGCCTTCCGACTCATACAGGACGTGAAGCAGGTCTCGCTGCGCCGTGACCCGGCGCCGGCGCTCCCCGCTGCGCCCATCGCGAAACGGCGCCGGGCACAGATCCGCTGGCATGACGAATGGACGCAATTACGGACGCTTTTGCGGCGGGCTTTCATGAGCAAGCTGCGCAACGGCAGCAACCTGATCATCACGATTGGGGTGGCGCCAATTCTGGCGTTGTTGATCGCGACGCTGCTCCGCTACTCAGATAGCGGCACATACGATTTTGCCTCCGCTTATCACATCCCGACATTCCTCTTTCTCGGCTTGATCGTCGCCATGTTCCTGGGCCTGACGAACAGTGCCGACGACATCATCGGCGATCGCGCCGTGCTCCAGCGGGAGAGAAATCTGAACGTTCGCCTGCCGTATTACCTGATCGCGAAGGTTCTATCGTTAGGCATTTTCGCGCTCGTCCAGTGCATCCTCTTCACGCTGATCGGCAATTGGATCCTCGCCATCCGCGGGATGTTCTGGATTTATCTTGGGATCATGTTCATGACGGCGATGGGCGGCGTTGCCCTGGGTCTCGTGATTTCATCCCTGGTTGATAATCCAAAGACCGCGGCCAACATCGTGCCGCTGGTGCTTATTCCGCAGATCATCATGGGTGGAGCGCTCATCAAGTACGAGGATATGAACCGCAATCTCGGGCTGGTCTACACTTTCGCGCGATGGTTCTCAGAACATCCCGGCGATGACAAGGGCACGAAGATGGACAGCAAGCTCCAGGTCCCATTCGTCTGCCAATTCATTGGGATGCGCTGGTCGTACGAAGAGCTTGTGATCGCACAGGCCAAGCTGAACCCGCTCACCCGCCGGCAGGAGCAGGCGCAACGTGAGATCGAACGGCTTGTCGCGAACAAGAACCACACGCCAGACGAGACATTACGGCTTGCGTCGATGAAGGAAACCCTTGCGGTGCTCTCCGGACTTGAAGCAAAAACGCCGAAAGATCTCGACGACTATTTGGAGGTAATAGACGAAACAATCTCCGGAAAGCGGGGGTTCGACCGCGCTGATTTCAAAGATGCAGTTGGGCCGATTACAGCCGAGCAGCTTTACATAAATCAGAAGGTCTCCGATTTGATCTCGAACGCAGAGATGGAGCAGAACGACTATCGTCGCGGCGAACATCCGAACGTGTTTTTCGGAGTCGAGAAACGGTATCTTGGTGCGAAGATCGGGGTCTTCACCTTCAACACTTCCGTGCTCGTCGGCTCCACTCTTGCACTGCTCGGCTTGCTGCTCTGGATCCTACGGCGACAATTGGAAGTGCGGCGGGGCTGAGCGAAACAAAACTATGGCGAAGAAAAATCAGCCGGCACGGCTCATTGTTGCTTCGAGTGATCACGACCCCGACATGCTTTACGCGACGCGCATGTTCGTGCCCGACCCGTTCATTTTTCTCGAAGAAAACGGCAGGCGCACGATCGTGCTGAGCGATCTCGAAATCGATCGTGGACGGAAGCAGGCGCAAGCGGATGAGATCCTCGCCTACAGCGAATTCGAGCGCGAGGTGCAGGGGAACGAGAAACGAGCTCCGGCCTTCGAGAAAGTGCTCTCGCATTTTCTCCGCAAGCGCGGCGTGCGTTCCGCCGTCGTGCCTTCGAATTTTCCGCTCGGTTACGCCGAGGAGTTGGGTCGGTCCGACATTTCCCTCCAGACCACGAACGGTCTCTTCTGGCCTGAGCGCGAGTCCAAAACGGCCGAGGAACTCCGTCTCATGCGCCGCGCCTTGTCGATTACGGAAAAGGGATTGGCGCGCGCCACGGAAGTGCTTGCCGCATGCAAGGCACGGCGGAATAAGCGGCTGGACTGGTTCGGACGCGTGCTCACCTCAGAGATTCTTCGAGCGGAGATCGATTATGCGGTTTTGCGCGCGGGCGGTTTGCCGGCGAACACGATCGTGGCGGGTGGTGATCAAGCGTGCGATCCACATGAGCGCGGTTCGGGACCGCTCTTCGTGAACTCATTGATTATCCTGGATATCTTTCCGCGCGACGCGCAGAGCGGTTACTACGGGGATATGACACGTACGGTTCTGCGCGGTCGCGCGAGTGACGCCCAGCGGCAGCTGTGGGAAGCGGTGCGGGATGGCCAGGCGCTCGCGCTCAAGAAGATGAAGCCGGGAACTGATGGGCTCGCGCTGCACAACGAAGTGAAACAATTCTTCACCGAAAAAGGTTTTCCGACGGAGGTTCGGGACGGACGGCAGGTCGGTTTTTTTCATGGGACTGGCCACGGTCTGGGGTTGGAGATCCATGAGTTCCCGCGTTTTCAGAAGACGGTGTTCAAACCCGGACAGGTGCTGACCGTTGAGCCGGGTCTGTATTATCCGGGGCTCGGTGGGGCGCGCATCGAAGATGTCGCGGTCGTGACGGAAAGCGGAAATCGCATCATTTCAAGATTCGAAAAGCGGCTGGAGATATGAATTTCCGGCCATCGTGCGCAGCGAGACAGTCCCGGGTACGGACGCGAATGCGGAATCGTGAGTAGCTGCTGGATGTTTATGAACGGACCCACTCAGCCAGCGTCTAATCTACCCAAATCCTAAAGCAACTATGTACCCTTCATCCGGTTTCGGCTTCGGTTCTAATTGGCTGCTGCTCGTGGGGCTGCCCTTGATTGTCGGGCTCTGGGCGCAATTCCGGGTCAGCAGCGCTTTTAAAAAGTGGGGTGAGGTTCGCGCCAGCTCGAATGTTACCGGCGCGGAAGCAGCGCGTTCCATTTTGCAGGCCGCCCAGATCGGGGACGTAGACGTTGTCGAGACTAACGATTACCTGGGAGATCACTACGATCCCTCCAGCAAACGGCTTTGCCTTTCCTCCAAGGTTTACCATGAGCCTTCGGTTGCTTCCCTTGGCATCGCTGCGCACGAGACGGGGCATGCGATCCAGCATGCCAAAGCCTACGCCCCGCTGAAGTGGCGCATGGCCATCGTGCCAGTGACCTCCATTGCCTCGCGCATGCTGCCGTTCGTGATTTTCGGCGGCTTTATCTTCCACATCACTGGTCTGATCACACTTGGCATCTACTGCTATCTTATCCTGCTCGCCTTTCAGTTAATCACGCTGCCGGTTGAATTCGATGCCTCGCGTCGTGCGAAAATCATCCTGCAACAGATGGGGATGGTGCAGCCGGGCGAGGAAGTTGCGGGTGTGAATCGCGTTCTGAACGCAGCGGCTTTAACTTACGTTGCCGCATTCGTCGCCACGCTCGGTAACCTGCTCTACCTTATGTCAGTGCGCGATCGGCGCGACTGATGCCCGCCGACGAGGCCAAAAAGATGAGTGCCACCATTGCGTTGCCGCGCCCGCGGCGCTTCTCGGATTTGTTGTCGTCTGGCCTCCAGCCGCGTGCTACTCCTAGGCGCCACGCTATGGAGCACCGGAAAGTGGATGAAGATCAGCAGCTCGTCGCGCGGACGCAAGAAGGTGACGTGGTTGCTTTTGATCGGCTCGTCGTCAAGTACACGGCGCGCTTGTACGGACTCATCTACAACATGACCTCGAATCATGAGGACACGAACGACCTGCTGCAGGACGTGTTCTCGAAGGCTTACAAATCGATCCGCGGGTTCCGCGGCAAGTCATCGTTCTACACCTGGATCCATTCCATCGCGGTAAACATGACGCTCAATTTCCTGAAGAAGCGCGGTCGCCGTTTCAATCTCAGCCTCGATGATGTGGACGCGAGTATTCAGAACGACAAAGAGTTCCTTGAGCTTACGCAAACGAGCAGTCCTGTGCGTGAAGCAGATCTTTCCGAGCTCCAGTTAAGATTGAACGAGGCTATGATGAAATTGTCTGACGAACACAGAGCCGTGGTCACCATGTTTCACATTCAAGGAATGCCCCACGCGGAAATCAGTAAGATCTTGCGCGTCTCGGAAGGCACGGTACGTTCCCGGCTCTTCTACGCGAATCGCCAGCTGCAGAATTATCTGGAGGAATTCCGGAAGAATCCCGTTTCCTAATCGACCGCCGCATGGACCATTTCAACGACGAAGAGATCGGAAAGCTTTTGCGTTTGAAGCGACATGAGCAGCCGCCTCCCGGTTATCTCGATGACTTCCTGCACGAGTTTCATCGGCGCCAACGGGCCGAGCTCCTTCGGCAGCCGCTCTGGCGTGTAGCCTGGCAGCGCGCGCACGACTTCATGTTCCAGATGAACGTCCCCACTCTGGCTTCCTATCCGGCCGCAGCGGCCGCGATCGTAGTTCTCGCGACGGTACTTTCGCTTAAGGTGTCCCAAACTCCATCGAATGTGAACGTCGCGACTACCGCGACGCGCTCGATGCCGCCGGCCATGCAAGTGGCCGAATCAGACCCGGCTTGGAGCCTTTCCACTCCAGTCGCGATGCGTGATCTCGGCGCAACTCCTCTCCGCATGGCGCCTGCAAGTGCCCCGACTCACCGAACCACAGCGACCCCGCGCTACGTGCTTGATAGCACTCCAGTGAGTTATGAGGCAGCTCTCCGGTTCTAACGGGCGGACCGTTTCTCGTTCGCAGTCCCTCTTTAACGCGGTGACGAGGTTTTTCCTCGCTCTGGGCCTTGTGCTCTGGACGAGCACGCTGCGCGCACAGGAGCAATCGGCCTCTTCGATCAGTCGCGAGGTCAAAGAGATTTTTGAGAGGTCGGCGCGCGCGGTCGTGAAAATTCGCGCCGTCGATGAGCACGGCAAACTTGCCGGCACAGGCTTCTTTATTGATCCGACTGGAACTCTCTACACCGCGTTTTCTGTCGGCGCTGATGCCGACGATTTCACGATCGAGCTCGACGGGAAGGAAGTTCCAGCGCGGCAAGTCATGACGGACCGGCGGAGCGGCATTGCTTTGCTGAAAGTAGACATGCCGACACCTGCTTTGCCGGTGGGCAAATCGGGCGGACTCGAAGTGACTGCACCCGTCATGACAATCGGCTTTCCGCTCGATCTGCCGAAGTCGCCGAGCTACGGGATGATTGCCGGTTTCGATCGCAAATTTCTCGGCCGCTATTTTTCGACAACACATCTCCGGGTGAATTTGCCGACGCAGCGCGGTGAGGCAGGTGCGCCGTTGTTGAATTTCAAAGGCGAAGTCGTTGGCATTCTCGTGAGCAGCGTCGAGAACGGCTCCGCCTGTTACGCCTTGCCGATCGACGCTGCCGAAAAGATCCGGACCGACTTCGTGCGTTTCGGCGAAGTGCGGCACGGTTGGATTGGTATCAACGTCGCGGAAGCGCCTTCGCCGCTGGAAGGCTCGCGTGCTCAGTTTTCCGAGATTATGCCTGGAACGCCGGCCGCGGAATCCGGGGCAAAGCCCGGCGATATTTTGCTCCAGGTCGGCAAAACGCCGGTGCACGAACCGGAAGACGTCATCGATGCTTCTTTCTTTATCACGGCAGGTGATCCGGTTCCGATCACGGTCCTTCGCGGAAATGAGAAGATGACGTTTACGGTCGAGGCCGGTTTCCATCCCGCTGCGCAGAGGCCGCCCGTCGTGGCATCGCCTCTCTCGCCGCAAGCCTTGCCGCTGGGACTGGATCGTACGCCGTAGAGTGTAGAGGCGCTTGTGCCAGGCGCCTGCATGGAAAGGTTTGCTGGCGAAGCCGGTGCCTGGCACAAGCCCAGCTACAACAACATCGCGCGAAACTCAGCTTCGCTCAGCACGCGAACTCCGAGCTTCTTTGCCTTTTCCAATT
>MWVV01000055.1_pt1 | contig 40976 bp, 41 predicted proteins | sample 1047281 | NCBI WGS metagenome assembly MWVV01 (sample SAMN06349986, study PRJNA376086) | soil metagenome | isolation source: PT-2 sample Antarctic (ecotone) soil | place: Antarctica | collected 2015-01-13 | reverse complement strand
GAAAGTTTTTTCTCGCGCTTCAAGGCAGAACTGGTAGAAAATGGCATCTTTGAGTCGGTCGAGCAAGCACGCTCGGAAGTTTTTAGCTATATCGAAGGCTATTACAATCGAATCAGACTGCACTCGGATTTAGGCTACAAAAGTCCAATGGAGTTTGAGAAACAGTTAGAAATTAAAAATATAAGGAGCAGAGAGAGTTTTGTGTCCTGAAAAACTTGACCACCTCACAGAAATCGAGGAGGATAACTCTAGGTTAGATCTAACGCTGGATGACCTAACAAAGGAGGTAGAAGCGATGCAGCATAGCTTTGAGGGAAACACAGCTAAAACCGATCCATTTTTTATCGAAGAGCTATTACCGAAAGTTAATAAAATGAAAGATGTGATAGAAAACACCTCCAAAGTTATATCATCCTCAATGACTATGTTAGAGGACATGTCAGAGAGACGAATTAAACAATCAAGTTCACACACTGACGTTGCAACCTAACAACTCCTTCAACCGGACTCACCATCAGCGTGCTTCTTATTCTTTGAGTTGATAGCTCGCCAATTAATTCCAGCGTTAATCAAAGCAATTTTCGGGAACATTCTCCAGCGTATTTTTAATCAGCATATCCACTACGGGCAAAAAATCATCGCCTGATTCGGCATAGACTTTTAATTGTTCGTCCGCAGAAGTTCCGCGGGCGAGGATTGTGTGAATATGCTCGATTTCCTTGCGCGAGTCTAATTCGTCAACTACGTCATCAACAAAATCAAGCAGTTCATAAATCAAATCTTTGACGGGAACTTCTTTTTGCTTGCCTAAATCTAATAATTTGCCTTCCAATCCGTAACGAATCGCCCGCCATTTGTTCTCTTGAATCAGACGGCGATTATAGAGCCGAAAGCCCCAATTTTTATCCAGCATTTGATTTAGTTTGGCGATAATCGCCTGAAAAAGCGCGGCGACGGCAATCGTGTCGTCAACGCGCGTCGGAATATCGCAGACGCGAAACTCCAAAGTCGGGAAAAACGGATGCGGGCGAATATCCCAATAAATCTTTTTGGCGTTGTCAATGCAGTTCATCTTTATCAGCAAATCAACGTAACTCTGATATGAAGCGTGCGAATCAAAATGGTCTGGGATATCGGTGCGCGGAAATTTTTTGAAAACTTCAGAGCGATAAGATTTTAAACCCGTGTTGTGTCCGAGCCAAAATGGGCTTGATGTGGTCATCGCCAAAACGTGTGGCAGAAAATATCTGGCTGCGTTCATTAAGTGAATTTGTCGGTCTTTGTCGGCGATGCCGACGTGAACGTGCAGACCGAAAATCAGCAGCGAGCGCGCCACCATTTGAAGTTCTTCGACGAGAAATTCATAACGCTCGTCATCGAAAATCTTTTGGTCAGACCATTTGGAAAAAGGGTGAGTCGAAGCGGCAACGATTTCCATATCCTTCTTGCGGGCAAGCATCGAAATTACGCAGCGTAATTTTATGATGTCCTCACGCGCTTCCTGGATGTTTGCGCAAACGCCCGTGCCGACTTCAATCATTGATTGAATCATTTCCGGCTTGATTTTTTCGCCGAGAAGCATTTTGCCTTCTTCCAAGATTTCCGAAACATGTGATTTCAACTCGCGCGTCTGCGGGTCAACAATCTGGAATTCTTCTTCGATTCCGAGCGTAAATTGTTCAAACATAGTTTTTAATGGTAAATGGTAAATGGTAAATGGTAAATGGACAGCTTTAATTTACCATTTACCATTTACCATTATTCAAGATGTAATTCTCGTTTAAGAATTTCCTCATTTTTTTCCGACATTGCTTGGAAATGAATGCCGACTCCGTGTCCGGGGTCGGTGTAAGTTACCACACCGTCCAAACCAATTTCTTCGCCGCCGATGGTCATTCGCAGAAAAAGCGGCGTTCCCGATTCAAGTTCGGCGTTTGTTATCATATACAAACCGCCGATGCCAATGTCACGCGTGTTGGCGATGCCCGTGCCCTCGCCGCCTTCAAAATCTACATTTACAATTAGCTTTTTACGGTCTGACTGCCGCCTTTCAGAAGGCGCGAGTGCTTCATCCGATTCTTTTGGTAGCATTTTTTCCTCTTTGAATTTTGATTTGGAAAAACTTCTCTACCATTTTATCCATTTTTTAATAATATGGAAGAGCTATTTTCAAAATAAAATAATTTAGCCGATTTTTTTGGTGATTTTTTTGACATTACAAAACATTATTAATGGAAAATCAATTTGATTTCACAGAATGAAGCCGATGAAAGCGAAAATTGTTTATATATTTTTAGTCTGATGTTAAATTTTTCCAAATTTGACTGTTTGCAATTTTCCGTTTCGCAAGTTACCATAAATTTTCCTAAAACTTAGGTTTTCATTGAATCATTTTCCCAAAACAGCTTAATTTTATTTTTGCTCTCAACGCTTTTCTATGGGTTTTTCAACTATTGCAATTCACGCGGGAAACGAACCTGACAGCGCGACCGGCGCGGTCTCCGTGCCGATTTATCAAACTTCAACTTACGCCCAAGAAAGTTTAGGCAACCACAAAGGCTTTGAATATGCCAGAACCCAAAATCCAACTCGTTCCGCACTGGAGAAAAACATCGCCGCGCTCGAAGGCGCAAAATTCGGTTTCGCATTTGCTTCGGGAATGTCAGCGACCGACGCGGTTTTGAAACTAGTCAAAGCCGGCGACCATGTAATCGTCGGCGACAATACTTACGGCGGAACTTTTCGTTTGTTTAACAAAGTTTTGTCCAATTACGGAATCGAGTTTGATTTTGTTGATACGTCGGACATTACAAATGTCGAAAGAGCATTTAAACCGAATACGAAAATGGTGTTCGTCGAAACGCCGACCAATCCGATAATGACCGTTACGGATTTGCAAGCGGTTTCCGATGTCGCACACGCGCATGGTGCACGAGTCGTTTGCGACAACACTTTTATGTCGCCGTATTTGCAGCAGCCGATGAATTTTGGAGTGGATATTGTCGTTCATTCGACGACTAAATACTTAAACGGACACTCAGACAGCATCGGCGGATTTGCCGCTTTAAATAATGAAGAAGATGCCGAGTGGATAAAATTTATTCAAAACAGCATCGGCGCAATTTTGTCGCCTTTCGATTCCTTTCTTGTTTTGCGCGGAACAAAAACTCTCGCCGTCAGAATGGAAGCGCACGATAAAAACGGACGCGCCGTTGCCACTTTCTTAGCTGAACATCCGAAGGTCAAAAAAGTTTATTATCCGGGTTTGCTATCGCACCCGCAACATGAACTCGCCAGCCGTCAACAAAAAGGTTTCGGCGGAATGGTGGCGTTTGAAACAGGTTCCCTCGAGTCGGCGAAAAAGGTTTTGGAAAACGTCAAACTCTGCACATTGGCGGAAAGTTTAGGCGGCGTTGAAAGTTTAATTTCACATCCGGCGACAATGACACATGCCTCCGTTCCGGCGGATAAACGCGAATCGTTAGGAATTACCGACGGTTTAGTTCGCGTTTCGGTTGGAATTGAAGATGTCGAAGATATTATAGAAGATTTAGACCAAGCGTTAAATTAGTGGATAGTGAACAGTGAATGGTGAAGAATAAAAGAGAATTTTTCACTATTCACTGTTTACTATCCATTATTCACTCAAAAATATGTTGACTGTTGAAATACATGCTACTTCGCATATTGGCCGTGTCCGCAAAGGCAATGAAGATAATTATCTTTTGCTAAATATCACGGATGCAAAAACTTGGATGAGTTCGCAAGACCCGGGCGAATTTGTTATCGAATCACAGAAATTCGGGATTGACGACAACGGCGTTATTCTCGCCGTATCGGACGGAATGGGCGGCGCATTAGCGGGCGAAGTGGCGAGCAAAATGGCGGTGGAAACCATTTGTCAAAAATTTCTAGATGATGAGCCGGAAAAGACTATTGCACCGGAAGAGTTAAACCAATCTTTAATCTCTAAACTTTATGATGCAACCGTTTATGCCAATCACTTAATCCATCATCAAGGACGCACCGACGCGCAATTTCAAGGAATGGGCGCGACTTTTACCGGCATCGGTATTACGCCTGAAGCAATTGATTTAATCCAAGTCGGCGACAGCCGCGCTTATCTGGTTCGCAATTCCCAAATTTATCAAGTTACCAAAGACCAATCGCTCGTCCAACAATTAATTGATGCCGGACAGATTCAACCGGAAGAAGCTGAAACGCACACACTTAAAAATGTAATTCTGCAAGCGCTCGGCGCACAAAATGAGATTTTTCCCGTATCGGCACGTCTGCTTCCGCAGCGCAATGATGTTTTATTATTGTGCAGCGATGGTTTGTCCAACAAAATCGGCGGTTCGGATATGCAGAGAATTATTTTAGATAACTTTGACCAATTGCAAATAGCGGCTGCAGAAATGGTAAAAGAAGCCAACGAACGCGGCGGTGAAGATAACATAACTTTGATTTTGGTTAAACTTAGAGGCGATACGCTGCCAAAGCCGACCGGGAATGAAATAAAATTGGAATTATTGAATTTAGGAAATATCCACGATACGGCTGAACAGGACACAATGGAAATACTCAAATAATTGCCAATTACGAGATTGGACAAATAAAAACTCTTGATTTGAAACTGATAATTTAATTAGTCTCTCTCCATTCTGGAAGTTTCTTAGAATTTTCAATTTTCTGAACGTAAATCGAAGAACCTTGCACGCGCACGACCTCGACTTTCTCCCCTTCAATCAAAGGCATTTCATCATCTATCGGAAAAGCAGTCCAAGTTGAGCCGTAAACCTTAACCGCGCCTTCTTGCAGTGCGCCTCTGCTTGATAATATAACTGTGCCTATTTGTCCGGGCAAAGAGTCCATTCCCATTTTCACTGCATTTTCGTCGTCCTGAGAAAAGTATTTAGCGAAAATCGTGCGCGACATTGCCGTTAATGCAATTGAAACGCAGGCAAAAACTAAAAACTGTAAACCGAACCCAAAGCCCAATCCGCCAACAAGTGCTGCCGCGAGCGCGCCGATGCCGAACCAAAACAGCACGAAGCCAAACGTGAAAATTTCGGCGATGATTAAAGCCACGCCTAAAACAATCCACAGAATATATGCAAATTGTTCCATTGATTCTCCTCAAAAAATTGCTTTCCGCCAACAGTATGGCAACAATTTAAGGATTTGTCATTTTGTTTTGTTGGCTGCCGCTTGTTCATTATCAATCACAACAATTTTTCGCGCGTCTTTGAACTTGAAATAGAGTCGTGCTAATCTTCTTCTCGTGCTTGGGTGGCGGAATAGGTAGACGCACAGGACTTATGATCTTTGAGCATAGGAAGCGAAATCTTCCTTATGAATGGAATCAAATTCGGTGAAACCTTAATTATTAGGCTTACTCGGTGTAATACGGTTTAATAGTTTGGAAAAAATTATTATATGCGGTATAAAACCGAAAAGTGTATTGAATGTGAAAAACCTGCAAAAGATGGGAAATATTGTAACTCTTGTAGATATAAAAAGAGGAAACAATATTACCAAGAACGATACATTAATAATGGCGGTTATCAAGCGTATAAACTGAAATACAGAAAAATAAGATTAAATCCTTTTAAGGAGATAATCCGAAAACGCGCTTGTGATTCTTGTGAAAAATGTGGTTGGAATAAATATTATGATATTTTGCAAGCACATCATATAAATAGGAATCGTGATGATAATTCTCCAGAAAATTATTGTTGTTATGTCCAACCTGTCATCAAGTTGAGCATTATCTTGAACAAACAGGTATATACATCAATAAGTCTAAATAAATGGCAATACCGAGCTAAGTTTGAATTTTTTGTTTTTGCCTCGATAGGTCGGCGTAAGAGCATGGCAATTCGGACAAAGTAACCGCAGATTTTCTAAACGATTACCTAAAGAATTTCCATCAATGTGGTCAAGTTCAAGCGGAATTGGTTTTCCAAGCCATTCCGTAAGATTACAGCTTGAACATTTTGAAGTTAAAATGCTTTCTTTAATTAATCGTTTCTTTAATTTGTTTGAAGTAATACTATTTTCATTATTTAAGTATTTTTCAACAGGTATTCTTGCTCCGATTTCTTTGCCTTTACTTCAAAGTTGAAAGGTAAAATGGGAAATATCTAAATTAAAATGAGAGATTGCTCTTTTTAATACAAGATAGTTATCACTACAAGGAATAAGAATGAGTGCTTTTAATGTTTGGGCAAAAGAGTATGACTCTTTAACTACACTTCTTAATTGCATCTCATTGTATTTTCTTAGTTTCATAATAAATTCAAAAAAGTGTAGAGACTTGACGGTTCCCGCCTGACTGCTACGAAAATAGTAAAAGGTGAAGGTAAAGTCCAGACCACAAACTGCATTTTGCAGGCGGCGAAAGCTGTAGTTGGTAAGAAAATCCTGTGTCCCTTGTGGACGTGCGGGTTCGATTCCCGCCCTAAGCACCATCTAGAATCAATAAGTTAGAATTGGCAATAAAAACTTTTTTAGGTCTAGCATTAATGTCATTGTTGTAAAAACAGGAATAAAAGAAGTAGGTATAAAAAAATGAGCACTTATATTCAATACAAACTACGCATTTTATTGGTTGTCGTCTTGCCTTTATTTTCGTTTATTAGTGCTGATGCGATTACCCCGAGCGAACGAAAATTTCAGTTTTAGTACAAAGCGACCGTCAAGGATATACCAACTGGAACAAAGAATTTTAGTCTTTGGATACCAATACCGCATGACAGCCCGTTTCAAAAAATTAAGAACTTAAAAATTGAATCTCCATACAAATATCAAATTCATACTTCATAATACGGCAGTAAAATGCTGTATATCAGCCTCAAGGAACCTCAACAATCAACATTAACTATTCACCATGCTGTTTGATGCCGTGCGCAAGGAACACATTCAGGGCAGGCTGCAAGAAGTCGGATATGCCGCCACGAAATAAGAACGTGAGCCGAACATACACGCTGGCTTCAATCTGACCTTGCTATCCGCTATTGAAACAAAGCTAACGCTTTGAGGGCAGTGTAATAAATGCCGTATAAAAGCGGAATCGTGACTACCAGCCACGCAATCGCAATCGTCGCCGCCGAAGTTTTTTTGATATTCGTGTTTTCCATAATTGTTTCTACTCCTTTACTAAACGGTTGCGCCTTGCTGGACTCGCGCCGTTTCCGGTTCCGGCGGCACATTCGGCGCGGTTTCGCCCTTGTAGTAATGGCTTCGATCAACGGGGCGCACCAGCAAATTGCTGATGAAACCAATGACCAAGAGTCCAGCCATAATATAAATTGCGGTCGAATAAGCGTCTTTCGGCGCAACTCCAAGCGATTTGATTTGGTAATCGCGTAGATAAGTGACAATTGAGGGTCCGGCAATTGCGGCGGCTGACCAAGCCGTCAGCAATCTGCCGTGAATCGCGCCGACTTGATGTGTGCCGAACATATCTCTTAAATAAGCCGGAATAGTCGCAAAACCGCCGCCGTACATTGATAAAATCACGCAGAAAGTAACGACAAACAGCACCAAATTTCCCGCGCTGCCGAGTGACGGGACGAGCGCATATAAGGCACAGCCTAGTCCTAGATAAACCATATAAGTGTATTTGCGCCCGATGATGTCGGACAATGACGACCAGAAAAAGCGTCCGACCAGGTTGAAAAGCGAAAGCAGTCCGACAAAACCTGCCGCCGCCGCCGCCGTTACTCTGCCCGGAAACATTTCCTGAATCAACGGTGAGGCTTGCGCCAAAATACCGATTCCTGCCGTGACATTTAAAAAAAGAACGAGCCAAAGCAGGTAAAACTGCGGCGTTTTGATAGCTTCGTCAGCCGTTACACTGGCACTGGTAATCATTGCGTTACCCTGTTTGACCGGCGGCGTGTAGCCTTCCGGTTTCCAGTCTGCCGCCGGAACGCGCACCGTAAATACGCCGAACATCATCAAAATAAAATAGATAATGCCCATCGTGACGAAAGTTTGAAGCACGCCGACCGATGTCGGCGTGGCGTAAAACTTCATCAGGTTGTCCGCGAGTGGCGAGCCAATCAGCGCGCCGCCGCCGAAGCCCATAATTGCCATCCCCGTCGCCATTCCCGGACGGTCGGGAAACCATTTAATCAAGGTTGAAACCGGCGAAATATAACCCAATCCTAAACCAATACCGCCGAGAACGCCTGAGCCTAAATACAAAAGCCAGATGATGTGCAGGTAAACTCCCAACGCGGAAATCATAAATCCCCCGCAGAAACACAAAGCCGAAACAAACATCGCTTTGCGTGGTCCGACGCGTTCGAGCCATTTGCCGAACAGCGCGGCGGAAAGACCAAGAAAAACAAACGCGATATTGAAAATCCAAACCGTCGTCGTCAAATCCCAATCTTGTCCGGGAACATATTCTTTGATACCGATAAGTTTTGACAACGGTAAGCTGAAAACCGACAGCGAATAAGCCTGACCGATACACAGATGAACGGCGAGCGCGGCGGGCGGAACAAGCCAGCGACTGTAACCTGGCGGTGCAATCGTGTGGTCACGATCCAGAAAAGAAAGAACCGACATTTAGTTTTCCTCCTTAAAATGACTGACGTTTGAAATAGATTTAGTTTTTGAAAAACTTTTATGGCGAACGAAAAAGCGTTGACGAATTACCTTTTATAGAAACATTTAAAGGCTTCGAAATCTGGCATATCATCAACGCGAAAAACAATTATTTGTCAGATTGCAAATTGTAAATAGTCTTTGCCGCAGCACCGATGAACGCCGTCCAAATCGCCGCGCTGACTACCATTTTGAGATTTGTTTTGCTCAGGAAACTTGTTTTCGCACGATGATTTACGCTTTGATTAGCGGGCGCGTTTGCGTAACCGGCAACGTAATCGTAATCAAATTTACCGACAATTCCGGCTTCACCCGTTTTCGATTCGTGCGGCGCAACCGTGATGCGGACGAATTTGGAAACCGGTGTGTTGCTGCGGTCTGCCGTCGAGTCAATTGGCACAAGCACGTTTGCTTCGGGAAAATACGTTGCCGTACAGCGTGGCGGAATGTCATACGGCACAACGATAAAATGTCGGGCGTGCCGTTCGCCGTCGTCAAAATGACTTATCAAATCGACGACTTGTCCGGTTTTCAGATTGCGTTCGCGCATATCTTCCGGGTTCATCAAAATCACCCGCCGCTCGTTGTGAATACCGCGATAACGGTCTTCGAGTCCGTAAATAGTCGTGTTGAATTGGTCGTGCGTCCGAATCGTCATCATAATCAGATCATCCGGCGAAAATGTATGAATCGGCAATTCGTGAACGGTGAAGTTGGCTTTATTTGTCGCCGTTGGATAAACCCCTGTCCGCGGCGCATTCGGCAGATAAAAACCGCCGCCGTGTCGGACGCGCTCGTTATAATTATCGAAACCGGGAATCGTGCGCTCGATTTTTTCCCGAATGTTGTCGTAATCGGAAACCATCGCGTCCCAATCAACCGTTGATTTACTGCCCAAAACAGCTTTCGCTAAGTTTGCGACAATCCACGGTTCGCTTCGCAAATGTTCGCTCGTTGGCTCTAAAATACCTTTCGACATCTGCACCACGCCCATCGAATTTTCGCAACTTACGAATTGATAGCCGCCTTTTTGCGCATCTTTTTCCGAGCGTCCGAGACACGGCAAAATCAATGCTTCTTCGCCCGTAATCAAAGCCGTGCGGTTAAGTTTGGTAATAACCTGCGCGGTTAATTTAGTGCGCTGCAAAGCCTTTGCCGTGTATTCTGTGTCGGGCGTCGCAGAAAGAAAATTGCCGCCGAGCGCGAAGAAAACTTTGCCGCGCCCGACATACATCGCCTTGATTGCTTCCACCGTATCGTAACCGTGATGACGCGGCGCGGTAAAGTTAAATTCTTTGTCGAGCGATTTCAAAAATTCTTCGCGGGGTCGTTCCCAAATGCCGACGGTTCTATCGCCCTGGACGTTTGAATGCCCGCGAACAGGACACAACCCCGCGCCTTCGCGTCCGATGTTTCCCCGCAGAAAATGCAGATTGGCGATTTCCTGAATCGTGCCGACGGCGTTTTTATGCTGTGTTAAACCCATCGCCCAGCAAGTAATCACGCGATTCGATTTTATATAAAGCGCGGCGGCTTCCTCAATAAGAGCGCGGCTGACTCCGCTTTGTTCAACGATGTCGTCCCAATTGGCGTTTTCGAGATTTGCCCTGAATTCTTCAAAACCGGCGGTGTCGCGTTCGATAAAATTTTTGTCGAGAACCGTTCCGGGATTTGCCCGTTCCGCCTCGAACATAAACTTCATCATTCCCTTCAAAACCGCCATATCGCCGTTAATGCGGACCGGCAAATGCAAATCTGAAAGCGGCGTTCCTTTATTTCCTAAAACAGCAATCGGAAATTTTAGCGGATTTTTGTATTCCTGCGGATTCGGGTTGACGACGCTCAAAAGTCCGGCTTCGGGCAGCGGATTCATTGTCAGAATTTTCGCGCCGTTGTGCTTTGCCTGTTCGAGTGAAGTCAGCATTCGCGGGTGATTCGTTCCCGGATTTTGTCCGAGAATAATTATTAAATCGCACTTGTTAAAATCTTCGAGTGTCACCGTTCCTTTGCCGATGCCAATGCTTTCGGTTAACGCCGTGCCTGAAGATTCGTGGCACATATTCGAGCAGTCGGGCAAATTATTCGTGCCGAATTGTCGTATGAAAAGCTGGTAAAGATACGCGGCTTCGTTTGACGCTCTACCGGAAGTATAAAAAATCGCTTCATCGGGCGTGTCAAGCGCGTTTAATTCCTTTCCCAAAAGCGAAAAAGTGTTTTCCCAAGAAATCGGTTCGTAGTGCGTCGCGCCTTTTCGCAAATACATCGGATGCGTGATGCGCCCTTGTTTGCCAAGCCAAAAGTCGGATTTGTGCGAGAGTTCGGCGACGGTGTATTGCTTAAAAAAATTCGGCGTAACCTGTTTTGTCGTCGCTTCGTCGGCGACGGCTTTCGCGCCGTTTTCGCAGAATTCAAAAAAATGACGCTCGCCGTCCGGGTCTGCCCACGCGCACGATTGACAATCAAAACCGTCTTTTTGATTCATCGTCTTGAGCGTTCGCAGGGTTCGAATGACTCCCATTTCGCCGAGCGCGTGTTTCATCGTCGAGAGAATCGCCGGCAGTCCCGCCGCTGTGTGTTCCGGTTCGGTAACGCGCAAGCCGGTAAATTCTTCGGGCGTTTCGGCACTAATTGAATTGCCGTTTTTACCGTTTTCTTTGACAAATCGATTGCCGTCGGTTGTCAAACTTTCGTGTGAATTACGCTCTTCCGACGCTTCCGCCTGTGCCATCTGTTCGCCCGCGCTGTTCGCTCCGTTCGGCGATTCGATGGCTTCTTGAATAATATCGTTTTCCGAACGAATGTCATCTTTGCCAGCCGTCCAGTGGCTCGCTTGCGTGTTGTCGGCAGCATTCGCCGCTTCGTGTGCGCCTTCGATTTGCGCTCCTTCGCGCGGGTCAATTTCTTGGGTAAGTTCTCTGTTTGACATTATTAAATCTCCCTTGTTCGTTCTCTACAAGTAATTTTTTAGCCGCATTTTCCCGTCGGATGCGGAAAAGCGTCGGCGTTGTCCGCGTCATTTTTTCTATCCAGACACACAAAATCTTTTTCAATCAAAAGTTTTAAAACATTTTCCGAAGTACCATTTTGCTTTCCGTTTTCAATTGATTGCTCACTCTTTAAGCTAACTTCGTCGGAATCAACCCAATTTCGCGCCATCGAATCAGGAATCGACACCGTAACTTTATTATCAATAAAATTTGCGCTAATTTCCTGCGCTTCGCTGTCGGCTTCAAGCACGTAACTTAACTGCGCGGCGGGCGATGCGCCAAATTGAATTGTTTCCATCACGCGCCCGGTCGTGCCGAATAGCTCGACTTCACCGCGCAAAAGACGCAAGCGAAGCGAATTTCCTCTGATGCGAAGTTTCATAATTTAAAAAGTATTGCCAAACTGAAAATCATTGCCCCGCCATTATTGATGCTTTTGCTTTAATAAACTTGTTGGATTCGACTTTTTCCCGGCTAAAAATAGCGCTTTCATTGATTCTTTCCGCGCCGGTGTAAATGTTAAAACGGTTGTCACGGACAAAACCCAAAAGCGTCATTCCGTATTCGCGGGCGAGTTCTACCGCCAAACTCGACGGCGCACCGACCGCCGCCAAAATTGGAATGCCCGCCATCAGAGCCTTTTGCACGAGTTCAAAACTGGCGCGTCCGCTAACCAATAATAATTTGTCGGAGACCGGCGTTTTGCCCGCCAGAAATTGCGTCCCGACAAGTTTGTCAACGGCGTTGTGCCGCCCGACATCTTCGCGCAAACTATCCATTTTACCTGCCGAGTCAAAAAGCGCGGCGGCGTGCAGCCCGCCGGTGCGGTCAAAGACGTTTTGCGCCGTTCGCAAGGTTTCAGGCAAACGGTTAATCGTTTCCGCCGTGAAAATGGGTTTCGCGGTTTCTTTCAATCGGCAAACGCTGGTTTGCAACGCTTCAATCGAAGTTTTTCCGCATACGCCGCAACTCGAACTCGTATAAAAATGTCGTTCGAGCCGTTTGAAATCAATAATTACATCAGAGCGCAAATCGACGCGCACCGTATTTCGTAAATTGCTGTCTTTTCTTGGCACGCCGCAGTGTCCGATTCGGTTGATTTGCGCGGCTAATTTGATAATGCCTTCGGTGAAAAGAAATCCGGCGGCGAGTTCAAAATCGTCGCCCGGCGTGCGCATTGTGATAGAAATATTTTTATGTGTGGCTTTTCCGTTTTCAATAAAACCGAGACGAATTTCCAGCGGTTCTTCAACCGCGAGCGCGTCTGTTTCAACCATGACTTTGCAGTTGTTTTTCACGCGATAAACGGGTATTTCCGTAAAATTCGATTCTTTTTTCATCAAACTTCTTTCTGGATTTTAAAAAGTTTTCGGCGATTTTCAATTCGGATGTTTAATGAAGAATTAACACTTTGATAACTCAAAGTCAATAAGAAATTTTTGCTTGTCAAACAGTATTGTTGAAATAGAAAAATCCCAAATCAAAATTTTGTTTGAAAAAAATTTATCTTATGACCGAATAGCAAAAATCAACAAAACATACAACAAACGGAAAAAGAAAAATGCTAAACAAAATCAACCAAAATGAACTTATTACAAATCATGAAAACTAAATTTTAAGACTTAAAGTCCTGTGTCCCTTGTGAACCTGCGGGTTTCGATTTCCGCCCTTAACACCGTTAGTATTTTTACAAAAGCCTTAATTTTTTTTAGGCTTTTGCCTTTTGCGCCGAAACAACTGGCATAATTATTGCCGTTGTGCTTTTTAGTTTAACGAGGTAATTATGAAAAAATTAGATGTTTTATTACACATTATTTCGGTTTTTGTTATCAGTTTTGTTTTTTTTCAAGATGCTCCGGCGCAAAGTGGTGCCGACCGCGTTTTGATAAACGAAGCAAACAGAATTACTAATGATAACTTTACAGTTTCGACGCAAACGCCAAAAGGTGCGCACATTTATTCAGTCAATCAGCCGAACTCCCAAATGCTGAATGCGATTGATAAAGGACTTGCCGACCTTTTTGCAGTTGCGCAAAAAAACAAATATCAAAAACGTCTGAATTATTCCGATTACACAATTTTCATCGCCAAAGCCGATAGAGATAAAGACATTAATAAAAATTATTCGCCGGATATTGCCGTCGGTGCGGCGCAATATAAGGGAAGCGTTTATGACCAAGGCGGTTTTGTTTATGCGGCGGGAATGGTTTTAGCGTATAATCCGTGTGCGTTTGTTTTTGCCGAACACACTAAAGATTTTCAGCGTGTTTCCAATGTTGTCCGTTTTGAAGGCGAGCATCTCGTTCTTTATCACAACGACCGCAAACTCTACAACAAAACCGCCGACCACAGCCGAGGTGGTGGACATCCGATTCTAAAGTGAAAATGTGAAAAAGTAAAAAAGGGAAAAAGTTGGATTAGCGAAACTCAACTAACTTTTTCCCTTTTTTACTTTTTCACTTTCTAAACTATATCGTGCAATTCCTCAACGATAAAGTGACCCTCTAAGTGATGGACATCTGTTGGGTTTGGCTTTAAAATTCCCCAAAACAACGTTTTTATTGAGTCTCTCGTTTATTTTCCGACAATGGCACAACCATTGCTTTTACACTTCGCGGATGTCGTAGTTTGATAAAATCCGCGAAGATGGAGGTCAAATATGAACTTTTGGCGATTAGCGACTAAAGTCTTCGCGTTTATTTTTTTGCTCTTTGTAAATTTTACTTTTTTGAATGCCCAAACCGATTCGAGCATTTATCAGCTTCAAGCAGGTACGATAATGCGGCTTCAGATGGACAATGAAATTAATTCCAAAGTCGCCAGCGTGAACGATACATTTACGACGACACTTACTGTGCCGGTTAAAGTTCAGGAAATGGTTGTGCTGCCGGTCGGGACGGTTATTGAAGGACGCGTAACGAAAGTCAAACGTGCTTCTTATGGCGGCAGAGGGGGAAGTTTGGAAGTTTCATTTCAAACGCTTCAGCTGTTAAATGGTGGGAAACGAGGAATTGAAGGCGTTTTGGTTACTGAATTAAAAGCTGAATCTTCACAAACAGCAAATGTTTTGACAATTCTCGGTGGTACCGCACTCGGCGGAATCGTCGGAGCGCTTTCAAGAAGTCAAAACGGTTCATTGATTGGTGCCGGAGTCGGCGCGGGCGCGGGAACAAGCGTTGCATTTTTGAGAAAAGGCAGTGACGTGAAAATTAGAGCCGCCGAAGAATTTGAGATAAAACTGACGAAGAACGTAAATTTGCCGGTGCAAGATTATTGAAAATTTTATAAGTTTGGTCGTTAGCGATAGCTTGTGCGACCATTTAAAAGCCCGATGCGAAGGGGAGAGCGCATCGGGCTTTTGTTTTTTAAAATTATTTCCATTTATATAACTGATTTACAAAATACTTAAGTCTTGCCGGACGATTTTAAATATTTTGTGATTCCTTTATTTGCCGTCGTTGCCCGTGCCGTCATAAAATAAGGTTTTTAATTTTTAGAATTCAAAAAACTTATTTAAATAGAGAGGAATAAAAATGGTTAGACGTAACAAAATTACCGTCGTTGGCGCAGGAAATGTCGGTGCAACCGCCGCGCATTGGATTGCCAGCAAAGAATTAGCTGACGTTGTTTTGGTGGATATTGTCGAAGGAACTCCGCAAGGCAAATCGCTCGATTTAGCGCAAGCCGCACCGATTGACGGTTTCGATGTGAAACTGGTCGGCGCAAATTCTTATGAAGAAACAAAAGATTCTGATGTCGTAATAATTACGGCTGGACTTCCGCGAAAACCCGGAATGAGCCGCGATGATTTATTGAAAACCAATTCGGACATCGTTGGAAAAGTAACCGAAGAAGTGGCAAAATATTCGCCCGACGCTTTTCTCATTATCGTTTCAAATCCGCTCGACGCGATGGCGCAAGTGGCGTTTAAGCGTTCGGGTTTTCCGAAAAATCGCGTAATGGGAATGGCGGGCGTTTTGGATTCGGCGCGGATGCGTTGTTTTTTAGCCGAAGCCTTAAATGTTTCGGTCGAAAACGTAACGGCTTTTGTGCTTGGCGGACACGGCGATACGATGGTTCCGCTTCCGCGTTATTCGACTTGCGCTGGAATTCCCGTAACCGAACTTCTCCCCAAAGAACAACTCGACGAAATCCTTAAGCGCACGGCAAACGGCGGCGCGGAAATTGTTGGACTTCTTAAAACAGGTTCGGCTTATTACGCTCCCAGCTTAGGCGCGGTTGAAATGGCGGAAGCGATTTTGAAAGACAAGAAAAAGATTCTGCCGTGCGCCGTTTATCTTGAAGGCGAATACGGCATCAATAATTTGTTCGTCGGCGTTCCTTGCAAACTCGGCAGAAATGGTGTCGAACAAATCATCGAAATCAGTTTGACTAACGACGAACGCGCCGCTTTGCAAAAAAGCGCGGGCGCGGTGCAGGAATTGATTGACATTCTCGGCATTTAATTTTTACAAAACAAATTAAATTGTAGTGAACAGAAAAAAGGAAAGTCTTCGGGCTTTCCTTTTTCAGTTGTCCTAACCCTTCAGTGAATTGGACAGTCGGATTTTCTCAAATTCCTTTTCAGCCTGAACTAATGCCGGCATATCGCGGTCGGCGTTTTTCCACATCTCAAAAAACTTGACGTATTCCTTTTCATCTTTTTTAGCTCTTGCCAACCCTAACCGGGCAAGCGGGTAAAGCGCCGACAAAACCGCTTCGCCGCGATGGTTGAGGATTTTATCGAATTCGGCAATTGCCTGTTTTGATATGTTCAATTGCAGGTAAGCCAGACCGCGAATATACTGCGGATAAAATTCCGCCGCGCGTTCAAAGCGTTTCGCCGTTTCCAATTCTTCAATCGCTTCTTTGGCTTTGCCGTTCTGCAATTCGGCGGCGGCACGGATAATCGGCAACCAGAGATTGTTGATTAAGGTATCCTTCGGAAATTCCCTGCTCAATTCAACGGCTAACCGTTCTGCTTCGCGCTGCTGTCCGGCGAGTGCTAATGCCAATGCCGTGCGCGATAAAGTTAAACTGTTGCGTTCGAGTCGGAGAGCGTTTTGGGTTTGAGTTTTTATAATTAATTTTAACCGCTCGTCGCCTGCCGACGGCAAGCCCGTTCCTGAACTCCAAAACACAATCCTGAGGGCTTGTTCGGCAGCATATTGAGCGGCAATCGCTTTGGCATCGCTTTTGGCGGCAAGGTCAATCGCCCGGCGCGAAAAATCTTGCGAACGTCGCCACTCGCCGCGAAACACTGCCGTCCCGGTTTGCAAATTAAGCGCGACGTATTCATTCGGCTGACCGCTAAACCAAGCCAGATGTTTTTCCATTGTCGCCTCGTCACCTTCGATAAAAGCTGTCTGATACAGGCAAATATGAAAATCCGTATTATCAATTTTCTGCTTAAACGCTCGCTGGCAAACCTCTCTGACTTCCGTAAAACGGTTCAGACGAAGCAGAGATTCCGCCAAGTTCGTGTGACTGACAAACGAATTTGAATCAAGCCGCACAGCTTCGCGGGCGGCATCGACCATTTTCTCGAACTGACCGATTTGGGCGTAGCTGTAAGAGAGGTTAGCAGTTGCCCGGTAATCGCGTGGATAAGTTCGTTTATACAACTCCAGCGTCTCAATCTGCTTGTCAATTTCTCCGGTCACGAAAATGTAGTAAAAGTAAGCGATGCGCAGTTTCTCGAGCTCGCTCACTCTATCTCGCAGCTCGAATGCCTTCGCCGCACATTCCGCCGCTAGTTTCGGCTGATTCGTATTGGCGTAATTTCCTGCTAGACCGAGATAGGCGTGAGCGAAGTTCGGGTCTAATTCTATTGCTCGTTTGTAAAACGGATTTGCTTCAAAAGTCTTACCCTTCTGCGATTGCTCGCGTCCCATCGAATAAACTTTCAATGCTTCGAGCGATGAAGTCGTATATTCAAGCTGCGCGTCAAATCGCTCAATTGAACGCACACTCTCGCCCAATTTCTCGCGCAAACCGCTCGCCGCTTGTCCTAATGCCGCTAAAACTTGCTCTTTCGATTCCGCCTGTGCAAGTTGCCGACCAATGGTTTCGCCGGTCTGAGCGTTGACGGCTTCGAGCGTTAATACATAAATTGTTCCCAAATTTGAGATTGTCCCCGCGATATAGGCTTTTAAGCCTTGACGCTGGCAGATTTCGCGCCCCAAATCTTCGGTTACGCGCTCATCCGGTGAACGTCCCATCAAACGTAGGGTTTGCCGCACTTTCGTTTCGGGGAAAATATCCAAAAAAGGCGATTGCTCAAGCGAAAACGCGAGAGCCGTTTTGAGCGTCGCATCGAAGACCGCTTCGCCGGTTAAGTTGCCAAATTCGGTCAACAAAAGTGCGTCTTTGACGCTGCCCGAATCAGCCGCGGTGCTGTTTTGATTCACTCTTCCTGTCGGCAGACTAAAATTTAAATTATTGACAATTTCGCCTTGCGTAGTGTTTAGTTGGAGTTTTGTTTCGTGCAGTAATTCTTCGCGCAAATCCTTTAAGTCGCCGAGCAAATCTCTGGTCGAGTTGTAACGCTTTTCGCGCTTTTTCTGCAAAGTTTTTTTGACGATTCGCTGCAATTCCTTCGGAGCGTCGGGAGCGAAAGTCGTTAAAAGAGGCGGCTCTTTGGTCAAAATTGCCGCCACAATATCGCTGATTGTTTCGCCTTCAAATGGCTTGCGTCCGCTAATCATTTCATATAGTACAATTCCGAAACTGAACACATCGCTTCGCACATCAATCTCAAGCCCGCGTGCCTGTTCGGGCGACATATACGAAATCGTTCCCATCACCACGCCCGGATTCGTCTTGCCGAGTTCTTGAGTTACGCCTTCATAATCGGGTTTTTCTTCGCTACCTTCAATGAGTTTCGCCAAACCGAAATCCAAAATTTTCACATAACCGTCGCGGCGAAGCATAATATTTTCGGGCTTGATGTCGCGGTGAACTATTCCTGCCGCGTGCGCCGCTGAAAGTGCTTCCGCCGTTTGAATGAAGATTGACAGCACTTCGTCGAGCGATAAACCGCCTTTTCTTAAAACGTCGCGCAGAGTTTCGCCGTCAATAAATTCGGTGGCAATAAAATTCGCGCCGCCGAATTTGCCGACTTCGTAAATTGTGATGATGTTCGGATGATTCAAGGAGGAAGCTGCTTTAGCTTCGCGGACGAAACGATTCAAACGGTCTTGGTTAACGGTAAATTTTTCCGGCAGAATTTTGAGCGCGACTTTTCTTTCCAATTTCATGTCTTGAGCGAGAAAAACTTCGCCCATTGCGCCTGCTCCGATGGCGGAAAGAATTTTGTAGCGTCCGAATCTTTTTTTAGGAGCAGCCGTCATAAAAACAAACTTTGGAACAAAAATGTTTGGTGGATTATAGCTTATCAAATAGTTTTAACAAAATTTTTGCGCCCAACAAAAAGCGTAGTGATGACGGTTGCCATCGCTACGCTTTGCTGATTTTTATTGTGCTTTATTTTCTAAGCCAGCCGAAAAGCCCGTGAATCGTTACCTCGCGGTTTGTTTCGTAAATCGCCCGCGTCAGCGGAATTGACATCGGGCAAACCTGAATACAGTTTTGCGCGTTACCGCAATTGGTAATGCCGTCGTCTTCCATCAACGCTTCCAATCTTTCATCGCGGTTCATTTTCCCAGACGGATGCATATTAAAAAGTCGGACTTGAGCAATTGCCTGCGGTCCGATGTAATTGTCGTCCGAGTATTGCGGACACGCTTCCAAACAACAGCCGCACGTCATACAGCGCGAATAAGCATAGCGTTCCTGCACGTCCTCCTGCGCCATTCGCGGTCCCGCGCCCAAATCGTGCGTGCCGTCGAGTTCAACCCAAGCGTGAACTTTTTTCAGATGATTGAACATCGGCGTGCGGTCAACCGTCAAATCGCGCACGTTTGGAAACTTCGACATCGGCTCTAAAGTAATCGTGTTGCCGCCCGCCGCTAGCAGTAAATCATCAACTAACGCCGAACACGATTGACGCACACGACCGTTAATAACCATCGTGCAAATTCCGCAAACTTGTTCGAGACAATTCATATCCCAAACCGGTGGAGTAGTTTGTTTGCCGTCTTTGGTAACCGGATTTTTGCGAATTTCCATCAAAGCAGAAATTACGTTCAAATTTTTGCGATACGGAATTTCAAAAGTTTCCGTATATTGCTGCGCGCCGAGTTTTTCGCGCCGTTTGATACTAATATTGACGGTCTGCGGCGGATTGGTTAATCGCTTCTTTTCTACGTTCGCTTCGTTCATAAAATTTCTTCTTCAAATTCAACTAAATCGTAAATATCCTGCAAACTCAGCGTTGCTTTGACTGAGGAAAAATCAAGCGTACTTTCAAGTCCGATGGTCGCTTTATAAATCCAATTGCCGTCTTCACGTTTAATATATTGTTCGACTAAAGCCTTGTCTTGCGAAATCAAAACGTATTCATTAAGTAATTCGAGCGTTTGATACGACAAAAACTTTTCAGCGCGGTCAAAACTCGCCGTGCTTTTTGAAAGAACTTCAATAATCATTTTCGGATTATCAATCGTATCCCGGCGACTTTTATAAAAATTCGGTTTCTCACAAATGACTGTAACATCAGGATAAAAAAACTTATTTCTCTTTTTTATCCAAACCTTCATTTCAATTGGGAAAATTCGACATTTTCCGTAAAGTTTGTTACCTAAAATTCGTGAAATATTGCCCACAATTTGCTGATGGTCAATATTGCCGCCAGCCATTGCGACGATTTCGCCGTTCCAATACTCGCTTCGGGCTTTGGCTTTTCCTCCAAAGCCAAATACTCGGCGGGCGTGGATTTCCTTTTTTTAGGTTGTGCCGTCATCTGTAAATTTAATCTTTTTCGTGAATTTCCTTAAATGATTCGCCGTCTTTGATTTGTGCGTCTTTTTCGTTGACGATATTCTGCCTGTCCGAATTTTTCGGTTTTTGCTCAAAACCTTCCGGCACGAATTGCGGTGTGCCGCCTTCTTTCAATGGCAGACCGGCTTTTTGTGCTTCTTCCGCACCAGCGGCTTTTGCTTTGCCTGACGAATAATCGCGTTTGCGCGGTTCGATTAAGCTGACATCAACCGCTTCGTAACTTAAAATCGGGGCTTCGCCTGACCATTCGGCAATCGTCGTCTTTAAATATTTTTCATCGTTGCGGTCTGGAAAATCCGGCTTGTAATGTGCGCCGCGAGATTCATCTCGATTCAACGCGCCCAACGTTATGACACGCGCCAATTCCAACATATTTTTTAATTGCCGAGCGTGCGGAACGGCTTGTGTCGCCCACAAATTTGAATCGTTTATCGAAATTCGCTTCAGACGGTCTTGCAGTTCGATTAATTTATCATCAGTCGCTTTCAAACGGTCGTTGTAGCGCACAACTGTTACATTATCGGTCATTATTTTGCCCATTTCTTCGTGCAGTTGATATTGATTTTCAGTTCCCGTCTGCTTGATTAAATTATTGTTAATTTCCTGTTGGCGTTTGAGTTCGGAAGTGTGAACGCCGTTTGTTTCGGTATTCTTTCTTTCAACATTTTTCGCGTAATCAATCGCACTCGGCGCGGCAACGAAACCGCCATACACGCATGAAACTAATGAATTCGCCCCTAAACGATTCGCGCCGTGAATCGAATAATCACATTCGCCCGCCGCAAAAAGTCCTGGGACATTTGTCTTCTGGTCAAAATCAACCCACAAACCGCCCATTGAATAATGAACGCCGGGAAAAATTCGCATCGGAACGTATCGCGGGTCGTCGCCGACAAACATTTCGTAAATTTCCAGGATAGCTCCGAGTTTTCTGGTTAAAGTTTCAGCCGGAATGTGCGTCAAATCGAGATAAACCTGATTTTCGCCGTTCACGCCGCCTCCTTCCAAACAAACTTGAAAAATTTCGCGGGTGGCGATGTCTCGCGGAACTAGATTGCCGTAAGCCGGATATTTTTCTTCTAAAAAATAATTGCGTTCGGATTCCGGAACATCTTGCGGATTACGCGTGTCTTGCGGATTGCGCGGTACCCAAACTCGACCGCCTTCGCCGCGTGCCGATTCCGACATAAGGCGAAGTTTATCTTCGCCCGGAATTGAAGTCGGATGAACCTGTATAAATTCGCCGTTGGCGTATTTCGCGCCTTGCTGATAACACGCCGAAACCGCGCTGCCCGTGCAAACTTGCGAGTTAGTTGATTTGCCGAATATCAATCCCGGTCCGCCCGTCGCCATAATCACCGCGTCAGCGTTAAAGACTTTGAGTTCCAAAGTCTGCAAATTCATCGCCACAAGTCCGCGACAAACTTGGTGGTCGTCTAAAACCAGCGACATCATTTCCCAACCTTCATATTTTGTAACCTTCCCTTCGGATTCAAAACGCCGAACTTGTTCATCCAAAGCGTAAAGAAGTTGCTGTCCGGTTGACGCGCCGGCAAATGCGGTTCGATGGTGAAGCGTTCCGCCGAATCTGCGAAAATCTAATAAACCTTCCTTCGTGCGCGAAAACGGAACGCCCATTCGGTCAAACAGATAAATAATGCTCGGAGCCATTTCACACATTTTTTGGACAGGCGGTTGGTTGGCTAGAAAATCGCCGCCGTAAACCGAGTCGTCAAAGTGCTTAAACGGCGAATCGCCTTCGCCTTTCGTATTGACCGCCCCGTTGATTCCGCCCTGAGCGCAAACCGAATGCGAACGCTTGACCGGAACAACCGAGAGCAAATCTACGTCGTGTCCGGCTTCGGCAATTTTCATCGCCGCCGCCAAACCTGCCAATCCGCCGCCAACTACCGCTATTTTTATTTTCGATGCCATAAATTTTTGCCAATTCCTAAAATCGCTTTGAACCATTCGGCTCGACCACGCCTTTTTTCTCCGCTTCCTCGCACAATGCGCTGGGAAGTAATCCGCATTTTTTATTAAAAGCGACCATCGCATTAATGCCCACCACCGAAAGGAAAAACGCCAAGCCGACACACGCGTACAGAGCCATTTTCTGCGCGCGTTCGCCGATTAAAATTCCCCAGTCAACCGCAAACAAAAATATACCGTAAGCTAGATGCCACGCCGTCGCCGTTACACCTAACACATAGAAAATAAAAACCCAAGTGATTTGAAATTCGCGCGAAACTATATTAAAAGCCTGATCAGCGTGTCCGGCAACCGCCGTTAAATTTAATCCCGGAATCATCCCGAAACGTAGATTAAGAATATGAAAGGTAAGAAAGAAAAAAAGAAAAATGCCCGTTACGCGCTGAAATATGTAAAACCAATTTCGCCCGTAATTATAATCAAAGCCGTTCGGTCGGGCTTCGGCGGAGATTATAATTCCATAAACAGAATGAAAAAGGAGCGGCAGGAAAATCCCGAAAATTTCGATAAATAGCAAGTAAGGCAGATGATGAATGTCGGTCACGTGGTCTTCAAAAACTTGCTCGCCGCTCATCGCCGTCGAGTTAGTATACATATGCACGAGAAAATAAATGCCGAGCGGTGCGATGCCAGTTATCTGATGCAGTTTCCGCAAAAGAAAAGTTCTGCTGATTTTAATAGCCATAACGAATTTTCGATTTTAAATTTTAGACTTGCGATTTATATTTTGAAATTCTAGGTCGAAATTCGCAAATCGGCAATCTTTAATTTGCAAATAGTATAATATGAGTTTTTACTGATAAGATAAAATGAATTCTTTTGCACGAGTTGTGTAGGGAAACTTATTACTACAAGACAAGTTCAAAGTTTAAGGTTCAAAGTTCAAAGTCAATTGTTCAATGCCAACCTTGAACTTTGAACCTTAAACTTTGAACTAATATATGCACATTGAAACCTTAAAAGTATTTTGCGACCTGGTTGATATGCAGAGTTTTTCGCTGTCAGCGGAGCGAAATTTCATCACTCAATCGGCAGTCAGTCAACAAATTCGCACGCTTGAAGACAAATTTAAACGTCGTCTTTTAGAGCGTGTTCGCGGCAGACGCGAAGTGCGTCTCACCACTGCCGGCGAAGTTTTCTATCGTGAATGCAAAAATGTTTTGGCTAGTTTCGACCAGCTAAACGAAAGTATGCGCGGGTTGGTAGGAAAAATTAGCGGCACAGTTAAAGTCGCCACTGTCTACAGCGTCGGACTTCACGAACTTCCGCCGAAGGTGCGCGAGTTTATGTCTAAGTTTCCTGCCGCGAAAATTGATTTGGAGTATTCCAGAACAACCCGCGTCGTGCGCGACGTTTTAAATGGAACGGTCGAACTCGGCGTGGTCGCATTTCCCGAACCGCGCCCCGGACTCACGATTGTGCCGATGGCAAGCGACCGTCTCGTTTTGATTTGCCCGCCCGACCACGAATTTGCCGAACGGACGCAAATCAAAGTCAAAGAATTAAAAAATCGAGATTTCGTTCTTTTCGAGCGCGACATTCCGACGCGCAAAGCGACTGATAAAATCTTAAAATCCTACGGTGTGGAGATTCGCAAAGTCGCCGAATTCGATAACGTCGAAACTATCAAGCGCTCGGTCGAAGTCGGCTTTGGTTTGGCGATTGTGCCGCAGCCATCGGTTATAGACGAAGAAAAAAACAATCAGCTTCGCATTATCGAACTCGCGGAAAAAGATTGGATTCGTCCCGTTGGTGTAGTTTATCGAACTGATAGAACGCTTTCCATTGCAGCGAAAAAGTTCGTCCAATTGCTGAAACAGGCTGATGAAGAAAAACAGTAAAATCTTTTTATAATTCTGCAAATAATAATTAATAAATTCGTCATGAGAATCAATAATGAGTTTCAATTTAATCTTCTAAGAAAGTAAAACAATGCCTATTCAAAATTCAAATCGTGCGAAACCGTACACGCTCGAATTTGAACCGCGCCCCGAATATCTTTACGCATATGTAAGAGGTGAAAAGGACAGTCTTGAAATATCACTGCAATATTGGAAGGAAATTGCGGATGAATGCCAACGCGCAGGCTATAAAAAAAGTTTTTATTGAAGAAGATATTAAAGAAGAAATGTCAACAATTGAAATGTATCAGTTCACATCAGAAATACCGAATATCGGATTCTCCGGCATTCGCGTCGCATTTGTTGACCGATATCTCAATCAGCAAGAACTTAATAAGTTCGGCGAATTAGTAGCAACTAATCGCGGGGTAAACGGAAAAGTATTTAATAGTTCCGAAGAAGCCGAAGAATGGCTTTTATCAAACTAATAAAAATCTCCTAGTCCAAACTCACCAAAGTCAAACTCGAAGTTCCATTCATTTCACCAGAGCGCGTTTTTGAGCATCAGAATCATTTCAGAGCGAGGCGCAACGAAAACAGAAGCTAAACAATATGAAAAAGGAATATGATTTTTCAAAAGGCGTGAGAGACAAATTTTATAATGCGGATATCGAGTTTGATTTACTGATTTACCTCAAAGCGGCAATAGACGGTTCTGTAAAAAAGTTGACGGTTAAATAAAGTGCTAATGCAAATCGCCAATCTACTCTTAAAAAAGATCAAAAATTAATTGAGTTGTAATGTTTGTAACGGTATAAAAATTTATTGACTGATAAGACGGATTACGGTATAACTGTCCGCATATAAGGTTATTATGCCGATTCAATCGTGATAATACACGATATTTGAGTGTTATGCCGATTCAATCCGCATAATCGTTAGTTAGATGCTTCGTGTTTAAAAACACAAAGCGACGGCTGGTTTGAAATCAAGCAAAGACGCTCCGCGTTTCACGCAAAGTTGCACGTAGTGAAACGGCGTGCTAAAGCTTGAGACGCATCTAACAAGTCATTGGACGTGAGGCGGAAACAGCGACTTTCTTATCGCGTTGTCCGTTACTTTTCACGTTGTCGCTGGCGGTTTCCTCCCACGTCAACTCCGCCATTCGATGGCTTCCTTTGCGGACTGAAAATGCGCTAGAATGTGAAGTATGAAAACTGAAACAGCACAAACCGTTATTTCTCGTTCGCCCGATGTGATGAGCGGTGCGCCCGTTTTCGCCGGAACTCGCGTGCCTGTCCAAAGTTTGCTCGATTATCTTGCCGGCGGACATCCGCTTGAAGAATTTTTGGAAGACTTTCCGACCGTGCGCCGTGAACAAGCTCTTGAGTTGTTGCATAAATTAAAAGATTCCCTTGCAACCGCGCAAATATGAAAGTTTTGCTTGACGAGTGTTTGCCGAAGAAGTTAAAGCGTGACATTGAAGCGGACTTTGTTCAAACTGTTCCCGAAGCTGGTTGGGCAAGCAAAAAGAACGGCGAGCTTTTGCGTCTTGCAGAAGTTGATTTTGACGTGCTTTTGACGAATGACCAAAATATTGAACATCAGCAAAATTTGAAAAACTTTAACTTGGCTTTTGTCGTCTTGGTTGCGCCGACAAACGATATTGCAGACCTTCAGCCGTTAATGCCCGCCGCCAACAAAGCATTGAAAATAATTAGAGCGGGCGAGGTTGAATACATTAGGTCAAGCAGTTAAGTTCTTCGTTTTCTGTGAACGCGCCATCGAACAAGTAGAACCACTGCCAGAGGCAGTGGCTTTTCTTAGTCATTGGACGTGAGGGCGAAACAGCGACTTTCTTATCGCGTTGCGTGGTTTCTCTCGGCTTGCGTGTATTCGGTTTCGCCCCACGTCAACTCCGCCGTTCGGTGCTTTCTGGTTTTAATCGAAACGATGCGAAATTTCGGCAAAATCTTTATTGCTTGCTTTTGAATTTATTGTAGCTGATAATTTCAGGTATGAATTACCGAGATTACATCACAATTGAACCGAACAAACGCGGCGGCAAACCTTGTGTTCGCGGCTTACGAATTACGGTTTATGAAGTTCTTGAATATCTAGCTTCAGAAATGACCGAAGAAGAAATACTTGAGGACTTTCCCGATTTGACGCGAGAGGACTTAAAAGCCTGTATCGCTTATGCGGCTGACCGTGAACGTCGGTTGATGACTGCTCCTATTGCCGCGTGAAACTGCTTTTTGATGAAAACTTGTCGCCTGCGCTATCGGGTCGTATTGCCGACCTGTTTCCAAATTCGCTTCACGTCCGAGATGTCGGAATGAAAGCGACAGATGACCCGGTAGTTTGGAATTACGCTAAAGACAATGATTTTATGATTGTTTCAAAAGACGCGGATATGCACGACCTCAGCCTTGTGTTTGGGAATCCGCCGAAAGTTATTTGGTTGCGGCTTGGAAACTGCTCAACCCGACAAGTGGAAGAATTGCTGCGGCGAGATTTTGAAGTTATCAAGTTATTTTACGAAGACGATTCTGTATCGTTGCTGGCTTTACCATAACGCCGCACCGAACAAGTCATTGGACGTGAGGGCGAAACAGCGACTTTGTTATCGCGTTGCGTGGTACATCTTGGCGGGCTTGGTGGCGGTTTCGCCCCACGTCATCTTAGCCGTTCGGCGGCTCGTTTAACCTGATGCTTGATTCAATTCATAGAAACGAGTTGGCAAACGCCGCAATCAAATTATGGCGGGGCGATAATGAATCGCTCCAATATCTCGGTGATTCTGCAAATTGTGTTTATAGCTTTATCGAATCCGGCGAAACGCGTTATCTTCGCCTTATTTCGAGTTACAACAGAACAAAAGGGCAGATTGAAGCCGAACTTGACTTCATCACTTATCTTAATCGGGGCGGCATTAATGCCGTGCTTCCGGTTTCTTCTGTGATGGGGCGACTTGTCGAAGAAATGTCATCTGCAAGCAGCCTTCTGTTCGCCTGCGTCTTTGAAGAAGCGAAGGGCGAGCGGTTTAGGTATGATTCTGCCAAACCTAACAAAGAGCATTTCAGACTTCGCGGCAGGACGCTTGGAAAAATTCACGCTCTTTCAAAAGTATATATTTCGTCGGCTAGTTATCATAGATTCGTTTGGGATGAGGACAAGTTATTAATTGACGCGAATGATTTTTTACCTAAGTCTGAGAAAATCGTTTGGCGGGAATATGATGTGCTCAAAGAGCAATTGCAAGACTATCCAAAATCGAATCAAACATATGGCTTGATACACGGCGACTTTGGAGAAACAAATTACCGATATCAAGATGCTCAGTTAAACATTTTCGATTTTGATGATTGTTGCTATCATTGGTTCGCATACGACCTCGCCGTTACAATTTATCCGCACGGATGGCGGAAAGAAGGCTTGCAACTTTTGGATTGGTTGCTCGAAGGCTATTCTGAATATGTGCCGTTAAACGTGCCGCTCGCGGAAATAACGATGTTTTGCCAGTGGCGTTTGATTTATATGTTTCTCGTTTATGCTCGAAAGTGGGGTTTTGAAAATTTATCGCAGCAACAAGCAAATTGGTTTGCCCAAAAGCGAGAAAATATTGCTCGCAGATACAAATGGTGTGCGTAAGCAAAAGATACGCGCTTTTGTGGTAGCCGCCGATCAATTCATTGGACGCGAGGCCGAAAACAGCGACTTTCTTGTATTCGTTGCTTGTTAAACCTAAACATATCACTGGCGGTTTCGCGCCACTTCAACTCTGGCGTTAAACTTGAGCAATTTTATTTTTTCGTTTTCCTTCGCACCCGCAATCTGCTCCACACGCAGAATTTGACGAAAAAGATTTGACCTTACGTCGAACATTCGCGCCGACGTATAGCAGGGCGAGAAGAACGATTATTCCAACCGTTATAGTTTGCCAATCCATAAAATTAAGTTTGCAGTGATTCGTTTCCTGCCCGTTGCTAATTGCTGCTGCCTACTTCTATTTCGTCTATCCGAATCCTAATAATTTGCCCACTTGATACGTTAAGAAAGCTGCCGCGTAAGCCAACGCCGTCATATAAAAAACCATAAAAATCGTCCACGACCACGAATTCGTTTCGCGCCGAACGACCGCCACCGTTGACATACATTGAATTGCTAAAACGAAAAAGACCATCAAAGTTAATGCCGTCAAAGGTGTCCAAGCCGGACTGCCGTCGTCTTTTTTCGCGTTCCGCACCGCGTCAATTAAACCTTCCGATTCTTCGTTGCTGTCTTTGCCGACGTTGTAAATAATGCTTAGAGTTGAAACGAGAACTTCCCTCGCAGCGAACGAAGCAATCAACGCCACGCCGATTTTCCAATCGAATCCGAGCGGCGCAATCACCGGTTCGATTAAATGTCCGAGTTGTCCCGCGTAACTGTTTCGCAAAGCCAAACCTTGCTTTTCTTCCTCGATTTTCTTCGCGTCTTCGAGCGAACAGCCGCAGTTTTCTTCCGTTGAACCGACGACTGCCGGTTCTTGACTGCCGGGCGCGATTTGATTTTGGCTAATTGCTTGCGACGGCGTTTCCAAATCAGTCGAACGCGGAAACGCTGTCAACGCCCAGAGAATAATCGAAATCGCCAGAATTACTGTTCCCGCCCGTTTGAGAAACTGCCAGCCGTTATTAAACATATTCAGCAGAACATTCTGCACATTCGGCAGACGGTATGGCGGAAGTTCCATCACAAACGGCGGCGGCGGCGATTTCAAGAGTGTGCGTTTTAAAATCCAGGCGACAGCGACGGCGACGACGATTCCCAAAGCATACATCGCCAAAATCAAAACCGCGCCGAGCGAGAGAAATCCGAAGACGGTTTGCCCGGCGAAAAACGTTCCAATCATCAGCGTGTAAACCGGCAAACGCGCCGAACAACTCATAAATGGCGCAATCATAATCGTCGCCAATCTATCTTTCGGACTCTCAATCGTCCGCGTCGCCATAATGCCCGGTATCGCGCACGCAAAACTCGACAGAAGCGGCACAAAGGCTTTGCCGTGAAGCCCGACGCGGCTCATTAATTTATCGAGCAGAAATGCGGCGCGAGCCATATAACCCGTGTCTTCGAGAATCGAGAGAAAAAGAAAAAGCAGCAGAATCTGCGGCAGAAAAACCACCACGCCACCGACTCCGGCAATTACGCCGTCAACCAGCAAATCCGTCAAAATGCCTTCCGATAAATTGGCGCGAACAAAATCCCCTAACGCGCCGAAACCTTTTTCTAGCAAATCCATCGGCAAGTTTGCCCACGAAAAAATCGTCTGAAAAATAAACAGGAGAATTGCAACCAAAATTAAAAGACCGAAAAATTTATGGGTTAAAACGCGGTCAATCTTTTCCGAAAAACTTCTCTCATTGGTTTGTTTCGGTTTGACCGATTCCTGGTAAACGTCGGAGATAAAATTGTAGCGAGCAAAGATTTTTTTATTTACTTCACCGTCATCTTGAAGGCTCAGGCGAATAAAATCTAAATCATCAGCCGAATTTCTATCGAAGAACGAATTACCATCTAGAACCGATTTATTATAAGCAGTTTCCAGAACCTTCGCGGCAAGTTCATCAATTCCTAGTTTTTGCGTGGCTTTTACTTCGACAACCGGAATTTGAAGAAGTTTCGAGAGTTTTTTCGTGTCAATTTCAAGACTTTGTTTTTCCGCGACATCAATCATTGTAAGAGCAATCACGACCGGAATTTTATATTCTAGCAACTGCGTTACAAGGTAGAGATTACGTTCGAGATTGGTTGCGTCAACGACCGCGACAATGACGTTCGGTTTCGGCAAATCGAGAAGTTTTCCCGTCAGAACATCGCGGGCGATTTGTTCGTCTAAAGAAGTCGCGTCAAGACTGTAAAGTCCAGGTAAATCAATTAATCGCGCAGTTTTTTCGCTTCCGTTGAGCCGCCAAACGCCTTCCTTGCGTTCGACCGTTACGCCCGGATAATTAGCGACTTTCTGCCGCAAACCGGTCAGAGCGTTGAAAAGCGTCGTTTTTCCTGCGTTCGGATTGCCCGCCAGCGCAATTACGATTGAGGCTTTGACGGATTGCCTGCCATTTGCCGTCGCTTGCTTTTCCGTTGCAGTGATAATTTTGGAATTCATTCCTAACTTTGAATCTTAGACTTGAGACTCTGCACTTGTATCGTGTCGGCTTCACTTTTTCGCATCGCCAAGTGATAACCGCGCACACAAATTTCCAACGGGTCACCGAATGGTGCGGATTTTATCACTCTGACGGAAACGCCCGGCACGACGCCCATTTCCATCAAACGCTTGGTTATACGGTTGTTTCCATTAACCGAAACGACTTTTGCATTTTCGCCGATTGGCAGATTTGTTAGTGTCATTACCGATTTTTCTTTTCTTCTTCTTCGATTTCAATTCCCAAAGAACGTTGATCATCACCCAACGCCCGTTGAACCTGGCGATGTGCATATAATCAATCGAATCGCGCTTTCGATATCCTCTCAATTCAACAAAGAGAATTGTATGTCAATTGAAATTTAATTTCAATTTCAATAGATAGTTTTAGAAAATTATTAATCAACCTTTTTACGACGGTTATTCGTTAGAGATTTAACCGCAGAGGCGCAGAGATTTTCGCAAAGTTTCAAAAAGAAATCAAAAACCTCAACACATCTCAAATTAAACTTTTTACGCCGTAAAGAAAGGTAATAAAACCCAATCTAAACTCAACTTTATTTTGGTAAAATTTGTTTTTCCGAAACAAGGTCGGCTTGATAATTTCCAAACATCAACCGCAACGGAAGGCGCCTGCCATCATTACTGAGCCACAGACGTAAATTATATTGGTCAATGTTGGGATTGCCCGTTGTAATGGAAATAAGCTGCGCCGAAACTCGTTCGCCCTGCAGATTAATAAGATCGGCGTTTGACGGGCGGAGCGTGAAAACATAGGCTTGCGTGTCGAGAAAAACGGCGACACGCGTGTCGTTGACCGGATTTAAAGGGTCTTTGCTCGGTTTAAGATTAAACGAACGAACCGCATATGCGAGCGACAAAATGCTGTGGGTGCCGACCGGAATTTCCAGTTGAGTTCCCTTGTTGTTCGTCGCCGACCCAGCCCGTTGGTCAAATATAATTTGTTGATTAAACGCACCTAACGCGCCGTTCAGTTTTAATTCGATTTTCTGCGGCGCAAGCGATTCGGGATTAACCTGCGCCTGAATCGTATCATTTAACTTGAAAATCGGTTGGGGCGAATCTGTTCCTACAACCGTCGCGGTTAGAAGCAAACTGTCTTGTCCCAAAAATTGTTTGCGTTCCTTCGCCTGAAGCGTAACGAGACAGACGGTTAACCCGTTTGTTGAAACTTGATATTCCAAAGTTTCGCCTAATTCAAAAGGCAATTCTTTGGCAAGCATCTGATTATCGATATAAGGCGTTGGCGTGACAATCGGTTTCGGCGTTAATTGCGGACGCGGCGTTTGAATCAGAATTGGGGACGGCTCGGCTGCCACTTCCGGTTCAATCATTTGAACGCTGGCAATCTCGGCGCGAAAATCACCTTTGGCGGTTTTAAATTGAATCAGAACGGGAATCCGCGCCGCGTCCGTGCTGAAATTTATACTCAAATTCGTGATTCCTTTTTCCGTGAAAAAATCACTCTGAACGGTTGAAAAACTCGTTTCAAATTCGCCCGCAGCGGTTTTCAATCGTTTGCCAATCGTGTTTTGAAACACTACGTTATATATTTTACCGTCTTCCTGCAGAGAGAAAGTTCCCGCGCCGTTCGCATTTCTAACTTGATAAACAAGCGTCAGTAAATCATTATAAGCGGTCGGATTGACGAGAAAGTTTTCGACGGTTTCTTTCGGCGAAACGCCCGTGTTGGAAGTTTTTCGAGTGTAAAGCGGCAAACCCGAATCGCTCGAAGCATACGTCGTGCGGGTTTCGTCCAACAGATAAAACGCCGCGCTGACGAGTTCACTGGTTTTGATTTTAGAGTGGATTTCAACCGCGTCCTTCTCGCCGAGTTTGCCCCGCGAAACTGCATAAATTTCCGCGTAAGCGGCGTTATTGAATTTCTCGAAGGAGATGTTGTAAGTCAGACGTTCGCCGATGCGGAACGGAGCCGGCGGCGAAAGTGTCTGAACTTTAATTTGATTTTGCGCCGAAGCGATTTGAAAAAATCGGAAAGCGTTTATGGCTAAAAGCGCTAATAAAACAAAGACAAAAATCAGCCGCACACGACGGCGGATGATTTTTATTGATTTTTTGAGGACGTGGTTATGAAAATTCATTCGACTCACTAAAAATTAGATTTCAGACGGATTGGGTTTCTTCTAAAATTTTTCTGACGGCTAAAATCCTATCTTCGGCTTGCAAAATCGGGCGACCGATGACCAAATAATCTGCGCCCGCCGCAATCGCTTCTGCCGCCGTCATTACACGCTTCTGGTCTTCGTAAGTTTCAATTTGGTTGTTGGTCTTTAATCTTTGGTCTTCGACTGCGAACTTTGAACTTTGAACTTTGAACTTTGAACTTCTAATGCCGGGCGTAACAATTAAAAAATCTTCACTCTTAACTGACTGACGAATCTGGCTGACTTCGAGCGGCGAGGCGACCACGCCGTCCAAACCACATTTTGCCGTAAGCTGCGCTAAACTCAAAACTTGTTCGTTCATTTCTTTTTCGATTCCGACTTCGCGCAAAGTTTCTCTCGTTAAACTTGTCAAAACGGTAACGCCAATAATCTTAGGTTGAGACATATTTTCTTTCTCGCACGTTTCGCGCACATATTCAGCTGTTTTCCGCATCATTTCCGCGCCGCCGAGCGCGTGAACATTGAACATCCAAACGCCGAGCCGCGCCACTTCGATTGACGCTTTCGCAACCGTGTTCGGAATGTCGTGAAACTTCACATCGAGAAAAAGTTTGATTCCCGATTCGACAGTTTTACGCACAAAGGATGCGCCTGCCGATGTGAAAAGTTGCAAACCGATTTTGAACGCGCCGACTTCTCCGCGCAAATCGGCAATTATTTGACGCGCTTCTTCGGCGGTTTCAACATCGAGGGCGACGATTATTTTTTCTTTACTCACAGAATTTTCAGGCGATTGAATTGTAGATTTGTTCGCGGAAGAATTTCGTAAGGCGTAGCGAACCGCCCGTTAAAAGATAATTATTTTTCCTTTTGAAATGTTGAAAAGGCAAAGCGATTTCCAAATACGGAAGCTTTTTCACCTTCAAAAATTCCAGGCATTGTGCGCCTGCTTCCTTTACTTCGAACGCAGCGACACGCGAATTATTTGCGTTTTCTTCATTTCCCGACAATTTATAAATGACGCTTTGCATAAACCAAGCGTCAGCGAATTTAATATCGAGCGAAATCGCCGTTTGCAGATGTTTTAAGGCGGTTTCATATTTTTCGAGCTGAAAATAAACCGCTCCGATAAGATATTGAATTTCGGCTGTTTCTAAATTCTCGGAAGATTGTTTGAACGCCGCGAGGCTTTCCGTCCAATTCGATTCAAAAGCCGCCAACATTCCCCAAACATAATTGGCGCAAAATGCTTTGTTCTGGTCGGAAACAAGCACACTGAGAAATTTTCTTGCTCGCTCGGTTTCGGCTTCATTGCCGTAAATCACGCCTAATAAAAGTAAGATTTTCGGATTTTGCGGCTCTAACTCAAACGCTTTTTCCAGATTGTTTTTAGCCGAATCAAATCGGTCAGCGCGGAAAAAATGTTCGGCGATAAAAACTAAAAACGGAACATTTTTCGGCGAGAGAAGCGCCGCGCGTTCAAGATTTAGGAATGCTTGTTTCTCTTCGCATCCCTGAAGAAGTTTGATGCCTTCTTTGACGAGATGCGAAAAAAGCTCGGATTGTTTCGCGTCGTGGGCGGCGATAATTTCGCTTAAAATTTGTTCCTGCTTATTTTTAATCGAAAGACTCGCCTTTTTTTCGTTGAAAAGCTCAAGCGTGTTTTGGCTGAGAAGTTCCGATAAATCGGGATTAACCGTCTGGATTGTTTCAAAAAAAGATTGAAGCAGCGCGTGGTCTTTTTGAAATGACTTAGCTTCGCCGCTGATAAATTCGTAAGCCATCGCCAATTGTTCGGTAACTTGGGCGAGCCGTAATTCCAATAAAGAAACTCTTTCAAGCAGATGGTCTTCGTAAAAAGACGGCATATAATTGGTGTCATATTTTAAGGATTGCGGAAACACGACGAGCAGCAGACGAGTTCCGCAACGCCCGCAATACGTTTCGCCGACACTGTTTGCCGCGCGACAATTTTGACAATAACAGGCTATCTTTTTTTCCACAGTAAAAAGTGAAAAGGTGAAAAAGTGTAAAAATTAAAAAGTAAATCGGCGATTGCTCAAGCTATCTTTTTCACCTTTTCACTCTTTCACTTTTTCACCTTCCTCATTCTAAGTCCAACGGATTTCGGAACGGTTTGTCCGAATCGGTGTCGGCACGTTTGAGAGCCGCTTGAAATTTTTCTTCCAAAATTCGCTCGCGGTCTTTTTGCCTCAGAGTTTCTTGGGCGAAGATATTTTCACGAACTTCTTTTTGCTTATCGAGTTCGCCTTTTAAATCTTCAAACGAGCCGAGTTTCTTTGCTTTTTCTTCGTGCGTGAGCAACGCGCCGGTTTGCGCGTCAACCGTTAAAGTAGCTTCGCAGCACGGACAGATTATGCTGAATTTTTCCATAGCAAATAAAATAAAAAACGAATGAAAATAAAAAGCGACAAATTGAAGCAGATTATTGTTTTTTCTGTTCCATTTTTTCTTCAACTTTCTGCCTGGCAGATTTCGGAGCTATGCCGGCGGCAGATAGAATCTCATCTGCCGAAACGGTTGCCGGATTGCTGATTTTACCCGGCGGCACGTTCACCACCTTTCCACTTTTAAGATAAACCTTAATCTGCGGATTTTTTACGTCAACGAAAATTCTTTCCATTTTTACCAACATCGGATTATTTTTGAAAGTGCGAATTTCCGTCGGTACATTATTATTCATTGTGCTCGATATTTCAGAATTGTCAGGCGCCGGATAAGCCATCGGTATCGCCTCAATCGGCGCGACATCGGTTGCTCCACCTTTTTTAGCACCCCAATTTCTTACATTTTGCTTGCTCACCGCCATATTTTGGATTGGATAGCTATTCGCATCGGCTTGAACTTCAACATTAGTGTTCGTCTGATTAACCACTGCGATGTCGGAATTGTTTGAATTGACGTTTGTTTCAACAGTTGAAGATTTTGAATTGACGTTTGTTTCGACAGTTGAAGATGAACAGCTTATAAAAAAAATTAAAATGATTACAAAATAAAAAAACTTCATTAAAAACTCCTCAATTTATCAGTCAGATTAGCTTTGACGGTTTGCCACTCCGAATCAATAATACTGAAAAAAACCGTATCACGAAAGCGACCGGCATCGGTAATTAAATGCTTTCGGAAAATTCCCTCTTCTTTCGCGCCGATTCGCGCAATTGCCTTTCTCGATTTTTCGTTCAGCGCATCGGTTTTGAGTTCGACGCGAACGCATTTCCAAAATTCAAAAGCGTGCGTCAGCATCAAAAGTTTCGCTTCCGTGTTAATCGCCGTTCGCTGCCATTTCGGATTGATCCACGTCCAGCCGATTTCCGTCTTACGATTTCTCACGTCTATATTTCCGAATCTCGTCGAGCCGGTAATTTTGTTCGTTGATTTTTCGACGGTCACAAACGGCAGCGAAACTTTTCTCGTCTGTTCATCGAGCGCGGTTTCGACGTATCGCCGCAAATCGTCTCTCGATTTGATAACGTTCGCCGTCAAAAGCCAGAGCGATTCGTCCGACGCGGTTTCATAAAGCTCCGACAGATGTTCAAGCTTTAACGGCGCGAGCCGCACCGATTTGCCTTCAAGCGTTACAGCTTCTATTTTCATAACTCAATCTTATTGCGGGAATCCGACGCGCCGCAGTAAATCCTGATAGCGCGGGTCGTCGCGCAAAGGGTCGAGGCGCGGATCAACTTTGAGCCGCACCATAAAGGATTCGCGCCTCTCATAAGACTTGTTCATTTCGGCAAACGCTTTGTCTTTTTCGCCGAGTTCCGCGTGAAATGTCGCCAGGTTATGCCAAGGCGTAATAAATTGCAGACCTTCTTCGGTTATCATTCGCAAGAATCCCTGCCAACCGTTCCTGGCATAATTTTCTCTGATAGATGCCGCGGTTTGCGGTTCGCCGGTTAGTTCTTGGAATTTGGCAAACTCTTCGATGGCTTCCGCATAGCTGCCTTTCATCTGATAAGCAACGGCGAGGCTGTAGTGTGTGGACACAAAACCGGCATCCAATTCGAGCGTTTTTTTCAGTTGCGCGATCGCGTCGTCGTAACGGCGGGCGTAGATCAATCTTTCGCCGTATCCGCGATTGAAGATGAGCGAGAACGGGTCAATCTCCAACGCTCGCCGGTATTCAGCAAGCGCTTCTTCGTGTCTACCTAGAGTAGAAAATAAAATGCCGTAATTTTGATGCGCCGCCGCGTAATTCGGATTAAGTTCGATTGAAAGTTTGAATTCACGCTCCGCTCCGGCGAAATCGTAATCGTAATCGTGCAAGATGGTTCCGAGCGCGGTGTGCGCTTCGGCTAAATTGTCGTCGAGGAGGAGAGCTTTTAGCGCGGCTTCTTTTGCTTTTGGCTTCGTTTCGTGCGGTGGCGCGCCGCGATAGACTGAGAGCAGAGCGTGAGCATCGGCAAGTCCGGCGTAACCGAGCGCGTAGTTTGGATCAACGGCAATCGCCTGCCCGAAATACTCGATTGATTTCCAAATATCTTTTGCCGTGCGCTTGTTCAAATAAAAGCGTCCTTGCAAATAAAGTTTGTAGGCTTCGGTGTTCTCAGTGTATTTCTTCGCCAACTTTTGCTCGTCCGCGCCCGACAGTTTCATCCGCAATTTGTTTGAAACATCCCTCGCTATCTCGCTCTGCAAAGAAACGAGGTCGGTTTGTTTGCGATTGTATTGTTCGCTCCAAATAACGTTTTCCGTCTGCGCATCAACCAATTCCAAACTAAGCATTAATTGGTCGTCGCCACGTTGGACGACGCGCCCGTGAACAATGGCTTGCACGTTTAGCTCTTTGCCGATGGCTTGCGCCGTTGCATCTTTCCCTTTGTATCGAAACACTGACGAACGCGCTTTGACATTCAGTTTTGGAATTTGCGACAAACTGCTAATCAGCGTTTCGGTCATTCCGTCCGAGAGATATTCGTTTTCTGCATTGCTGCTCTCGTTGACAAACGGCATTACGGCGATTGATTTGATTTGTGTTGAATTTGCCCAAAAATTGGTGAAATACCAAACGCCAAAACCAATCGCCGTGAGCAAAACAATCAACGCTGTAAAGGCGGCGAGCGGTTTGTGTTGTTTGATTTGTCGGGCAAAACTCGAATTTGTTTCGGCAGTTTGAAGATTTGCGTCGCCCGTCGTCGCTTGTAAAACCTTCGTCTCATTTTCCGTATCGGACGAATGCGATTTTTCCAGGCGTTCGTCAAACGCCAGATTTTCCCGCAAATCCTTTAAATCGGCTAGCAAACCTTTCATCGTTTGATAACGCTCGTCTTTGTTTTTGCGGAGCATTTTGGCAATGATGCGCTGCATTTCGTCCGGCACATTGGAGGCGTAACGTGAAAGCGGCGGCGGCTCGGAATTTATCAAGTTGGCGAAGGTCTCCGACATCGAATCGCCCGCAAACGGTGTTCTGCCCGCAATCATTTCGTAAATCACCGCGCCGAAACTAAAAATATCGGTGCGTTCGTCAACCCGTTCATCTTTCGCTTGTTCTGGCGACATATAATTGACTGTTCCCAAAATTACGCCTTTCGCCGTTTGATTCTGTTTGACTGTTGATGCTTCAAAACCGACGGCTTTTTGCTCGACAAGTTTCGCCAAACCGAAATCCAAAATCTTCACAAAACCGTCCGGGCGGATCATTATATTTTCCGGCTTGATGTCGCGGTGAATGATGTGCGCCGTGTGCGCTGTGGTAAGCGCGTTGGCAATTTGGATTGCAATGTCCAAAACTTCCGATAACTTCATCGGCGATTCCCTGATAATTTCGCGCAAGGTTACGCCTTCGATAAATTCGCTGACGATATAATTTGCTGCTTCGTTTTCGCCGATTTCGTGAATGACCAGAATGTTCGGATGATTTAAGGCGGACGCGGCTTTTGCTTCCCGGATAAAACGCTCAAGATTCGATTCGTGCCGACTAAATTTTTCGTTGAGAATTTTTATGGCGACTTGGCGGTCGAGTTTTTGGTCTTGGGCGAGGTAAACTTCGCCCATTCCGCCCACGCCGATTTGTCGGACAATTTTGTAATGGCTGAAACCTTGTCCGTTTTTTAATTGATTGGGCGGCGTGTCGAGTATCAGTCCGGCAATTTCACCGGCAAAAGGCGTTTCCATAAAACTTTCCGCCTCGTCGGACGAAGCCAGCAAAGTCTCGACTTCGCGGCGCAATTCGCCATCGTCGGCACAAGCATCGTTCAGGAACGCGCTCCGATTATCCGGCGCAACCTCGACCGCCGAATCAAAAATCGCTTTAACTTTCTGCCAGTTTTCGCGTTTCATTTTTTCCGCCCAATTCGCGGTGCAGCCAAGCCTTGGTCATTTTCCAATCGCGTTTGACCGTCACGGGCGAGATGTCCAAAACCTCCGCCGTTTCCTCGATACTCAAACCGCTAAAATAACGCAGTTCGACGATTTGCGCTTGCCGTTCGTCCAATTTCGCCAGGCACTTCAAGGCTTCGTCTAAATCCAGCAAGTCGAATTCGCGCTTGCCTGACACGATTAAAACTGTTTCATCGAGCGGGAGATTTTCGCCCGCGCCGCCGCGCTTAACCCGATGCTTGGCTTTGGCATAATTAACCAGAATCCGCCGCATAAGGTTCGCGGAGATAGCGAAAAAATGAGCGCGGTTTTGCCATTTGACGCGGTTTTGTTCGATTAACTTCAGATACGCCTCATGAATCAGCGCGGTTGTTTGCAAGGTGTGGTTTTGCCGTTCGCGGCGCAAAAAGCGATGCGCCTGCCGACGCAATTCGTCATAAACCAGCGGCAGCAGCGCGTCCAACGCTTCACGATTTCCATCGCTCCAAGCGTAAAGCAATTGACTTATTTCAGGCGGTGAATGGTCGGTCTCGGACATAACAAAACTCCATTATTTGCGAGAGATACTTTTGCTGCTTGTTTTGAAAATACCCCGAAAAATTCAGCAAGTCAACAAAATTCCCGGAAGTGTATTTTGATTTTGAAGGCAGAAAACGGTTTTTTCTCTACGCCGAAAAAAAATGAGCCGATTTTTCTCAATCTGTTGCGTTAGATAGGTGCAGTCGGCAAAAAAGCCGTTCCAATCGAGAATAAACAAAATATGGAAAGGAGAAAAAAAAATGAAAATCAAAAAAATTATGTTCACTTTTGTAATTGCCGCATTATTGACGGCATTTCTAATCCCGGTCAACGCGCAAATTCAAGACGGTGGTAACAACACTCCACGCGCCGACGCTCTGCTTGGAAGCTGGAGAGTCAGAATCATTCCGCAAACGCTGCCGCCGCTTGACGAGTTTATGACTTTCAGCGCGGGCGGCGGAATCGTCGAAAGCAACAACTTCGCGTTTTTCCAAATCGGACTGGCAGCCGGTCCCGGACACGGAACCTGGAGATACGCCGGACGGAATCGCTTTCCGTTCACCTTATATTAAATTTTTGTTCACACCGCAGGGAGCCGCCGCCGGAACATTGAAAGTGACTAGCGTAATCAATTACTCGCCTAGAAGCGATACCTGGAGTAGTCAGGCGACGGTGGTCTTTTGCGATACAAATGTGAGTAACTGTCTGCCCAATGAAATAACTCAAGCACAAGCCACGCGCATTGTCGCCGGTTTGTAGAGATAAATTAAGGATTATTAAATATTTTAAGGAGTGATAACGAAATGCGAAAAAAAGTTTTCCTAATGCTGACAATATGCTTGTCGGCGCTGATATTTTCAACAACGGCGACAGCGCAGCAAAATTTTTCCGTAAGTTTAAACGGCGTCCAAGAAGTTCCGATGCAAGCGACTAACGGACAAGGTTCTTGTCTGGTGAAGCTCAACTCGACCGAAACCCAATTCACCGTTAACTGCGCTTACAGCGGTTTAACTACGCCGGTCGTCGGCGCGCACATTCACGATGCCGGTCCGGTCGGAGTCGCCGGTCCGGTACGTTTCGATTTCAATTACACCGGCGCGACGAGCGGCACCATCGGACCGTTGACGTTTGATGTTACGCCCGCCCAAGTCGCCGATTTGCGGGCGAAGCGTTGGTATGTCAACATCCATACCTCGATGTTCACCGACGGCGAGATTCGCGGGCAAGTCAAAGTGGCAAACACTCAACTTGACATTGACGGTGACGGGCGTACAAACATCGCTGTTTTCCGGCAGAGCGCTAACACAATAGACATTATTGGAAATAAGTAAAATCGGTTAATCTATGTAAATGTTAAAATATGCGGAGTTAAAAGAAAAGCCGAAAGAGTTTCTTGCCGCCACCGGTTTGACTGATGAAGAGTTTCAATGTCTGT